>MDSX01008498.1_pt1 | contig 17426 bp, 9 predicted proteins | sample 811141 | NCBI WGS metagenome assembly MDSX01 (sample SAMN05326642, study PRJNA326480) | marine metagenome | isolation source: seawater | place: Atlantic Ocean: South East | collected 2010 | reverse complement strand
CGAACGCCCAGTGCAGACTCTCCGGCCCGTCGCTCGGGTCGTTGTTCGTCAGGGTAAACTCCTGAACGTGGGGGATCTTCCTCATGCCCTCGCGGAGAAGAATTTTGTGCCCAAAGTCAACCAGCGACGCGCCCGGCAGCACCCGCGGCTCCTTCGACTCCGCCGTGACTGTCTTGCACAGGTTCTCCGCCGGCGTGGGCTGGTGCACGACACCTTCCAGGAGGATCGGCATCGCGAACGAAACCTTCCGAGCGGCGTCTGTGGGGTGGAACACCATGCGGAACGTCAGCTCCCGCTTGCCGGCGACGTGAATCTTATACAGCGAACCGCCGGTGCTCGGATCCGTCTCGAGCTTATACACCGGGACATCTTCGTAGTACTCCGGGGACCACGCCTCGGGTGAGATCTCCAGGTCGAAGTCGGGATACTGGCGCAAGTCGCAGGTCATCTCCGCGTCGATCTCAGAGGTGTTCACGAGCGTCACCGGGCGCTTGGTGATCTCCATCCGATGCGTGTCGCCGAATTTCAAAGCCTGCTGCTTGCAGTGCACCGTCGGGACGATGACGTTCGTGAGCACGGGAATCTTCACCGGTTTTCCCCCGCGCACGCCAATCTGCATGTTCACCTTGTGCGCGCCGGGGTCCGGGGACTCGAACGTCACGGCGAGTTGCTGCGAAGCGCCCGGCCGTATGGACCCAAAGTCGGGGTCGCAAGAAAACGACGGGTGCTTCGCCTTGAAATTTTCATCCAGCCGAAACACCGCGTCGAACCGCCCGACGTTCTTCAGCGTACAGTGCCTCGTCGCCACCAGCCCCGCCGCGATCGTCTCAAAGTCCAGCGCCTGTTCCTTAAAACGCAGCCTCGGTTCGCCGTATTCCGCGGTGCATCGCACGGACCGGGACGTGCTCCCGCCCACAACGTCCATGGTGAGAGTGGCGAAATTTTCAGTCGACGCGGGTCCGCCGGCGGTCCACGAGGGCGACCACGTGATCCGCACCGGCTGCATGCCGTTCCCTGGGACCGCACCTCGCGCGGGCTCGACGCTGTACACGCACCCGGGCGGGACGCGCCACTGGTACTCGGCGGCGTACATGTTCGGGTTGGTCACCACGAGCGTCTCCGTGACGGTATCTTCCCAGTTTTCCGGGACGAATTTGAACTTGAGCTCGGAGGCGTTGAGGTCCAGCTGCACGGGGACGACGTCGGCGAGGACGTCGAAGGTGTAGCTCGTGGTGCGGTTGCTGTTGATGGAGTACCCGACGGTGGTTTTAAAGTTCCGTTCCACGCGATCAACGCAGAGCGCGATGCCAAAGTGCGCGGTTTTCCCCGGCGGGATGACCTGCGACGACGGGCTCGAGTCCTTCAGCTCCAAAGACCCACCCGTGTCCACGTGCACCAAAACCGCCCGGTCGTCGTCGTTCGTCACGGTGAAGAACTTGAGGTTATCGCTCAGCACGGACACCTCCCCAAAGTCAAGCGCGCTCGGGCCGCACTTGAGCTTGGCGAGCTCCTTCGGGATGAGCACCCTGGAGCACTCCTTCATCTCAATCGCCGTGCTCGGAACTCGCTTGTAATTCGCGACGACGCCGAGCCCGAGCAGCTCGTCATCCTCGGCGAGGCACTGCGCCCTGTGCATCGGCCGACACCGTCCTTCCGGGACGTTCGGGTCCATCCACAGGGGTTCCACCGGATCGGGCAGTGACGGGCCGTTGTCCACCAGCCCGCTTCGGTCCACCAGCCCGAGCGACGTGGGATCAGCCGGGTTGGCCCTCGCCGCCTTCGTCGTCCTCCGCCTGTTGGTCCGAATGTAGTCGACGTATCCCGCGCGGTGCGTCTCACGCGCGGTCGCCTGCTGCAGCGTGAGCGTCTCGGCGAACCGCCTGTCCAGGGTGTCGTCCGTGTACCGCCCCGTGTTCCGCTGCAACGATGAAAGTGCGGGGTTCTGGTGCTTCCGACCCGCCCGCGACCTCGCCACCGTCGCCCGGCGAACCTCCTCTGCGCTGACAAACTTCCGGGGCTTCTCGAAATCTTCCGGCACCGCCATGGTCCCGCCTGGCAACTTCGGCTTCGCCGTGACGAAATCTGAGAAGCCCTTGAGACGCACCGTCCGCACCGCCATGACCTCGCCGCTCGTGGCCAACGCCTTGACCGTGAGATCCTCGACGTGCGTCCCGAGGTTCTTGGGTTCGTATCGGACGACGACACTGACGCTCTGCCCGGGTAAAATCTTCCCACTCGCGGGCGTTGGCTTGAAGAATGTGGTCCGGTCGATGACGTAGTCCACGGGCGCCTCCTTGCTCATGTTCTTGATCATCACGATGTTGTCGCCCACGTCGTGGCACGCGACCGCCCCAAAGTCCAGCGACGTCGGCTGCACGTCCAACGCGCCCGACACCGTCTTGGCCGTGATCGGAAGAAGGCACCGAGCCCTCGGAACCCCCGGGAACGTGATCACCCCGAGGCACGCGATCGACTTCGCGTCGCCGTCGATCTTCCTCGACACCGACTTGAAACCCTTCGTCGAGCTCGGAAGCCTGGGCGCGACGGTGACCGACACGGTGAGCCGCTCGTAAGGCTTTAAAATCCCGCGACGAGGTTCGACGACGAGCGTCCCGTCGTCGAGCTCGTGGCACCGCGAGCTCCCGCCCGGGCCGGGCTCACCGCGGTACATCGCGCTGATGGTACCCTCCAAGTCAGCCTCGTTCGTGAGCTCCATGTCGAACTGTGTTTGGTTCGGGCCGTTGTTGAAGAGCGTACACGTGGCGGTCACGGCGTCGCCGTAGAGCACCGCTCCGAATGGCATGTCCGTCAGACGCTTCGGGTCACCCGCGCCGTCCACGTCGCCGTCGTCGCGCAGCAGCTCGAGCGTGTGCGGGACGCACGTGTGGTCCACGAAGAAGTGGAACGAATCCGCCTTGCCGTCGAAGAAGACCTCGAGCTGCTCGGTGCTGGCGCCCGGCGCGGTGGGCGCGCACGTGACCCTCACCTTGGCCACGCCCGGGGATGAGCCCACGGCGGGCGGGACTGACCCTGCGGCGGGTTCCACCTGAAGCGCGAGTCCCAGGGTCCTGTCGTAGTCGCAGCGGTACGTCCCGGGCGAGGACCCGTGGTTCGTGAGCGTCACCTCGCGCGTCACCGAGCACCCTTGCGCGATGATACCCATGTCGAGTTCGCCCTCAGCCTTGCACTCGGGCGCGGGGGCGTACGCCGCGAGGGGCAGCTCCGCGTCGCCAACCTCCGTCTGGATGACGATCTTGTCCCAGAAGTCGTTCTGCGAATCAGCGGCGAACGCCACCTCGAACTTCGCGGTCATTCCCGGCGCCAGCTTGACGCTCTTGAACGCGTCCGCGACGAGGAAGAACTTCTTCGTGGTTGGCTTGATCATCTTCACGGTGTGGATGCGACTGTCCGCGTTGCGCACCGTCACCTCGCTGGTGTAGACGGCGTTGGCCTCGATGCCGTGGAAGTTGACCGCGGGAGGGAAGAGCCTGAGCCAGGGCAGCGGGTCGTTGGGATCGACGGAAGCGACGGTGGACCCACGCCCGGTGGGCATGGTCAGCCTCATGGACCCCGTCTCGGGCGGAAATTTACTCACGGGCATCAGGCAACGACTGGATTTGGATCCGCCGAGCAGGCCCGAGAGGTTCTCGCCTCCCCTCAGGCGTGAAGAGCCTGAAGCGCCCTCCGGTAGTATCCGAGGGTCCGCCTCGCCCTCAAAAGACTGCACCCCGCGGCGTTCCCACCCGAACGACCGCGCAGGCGCGTATGCAGCTCGACCGACGAGCCATCATCAATCTCGAGAGCAGCGGCGGCAAACGGGGCGCAAATCAGCAGACTCTGCTGCGTGTGGGTTGACCGGCAGAAAAACAGTATATTTTGTCGCCGAGAGGCACGGAGAGAGAGCTTTTCAACGATGACATGACAACTACAAAGGGATTCTATCAGAACTCCGCGCTGCCCGGGAACCGCGGGAACGGGATCACGTCGCGGATGTTCTCCACGCCGGTGACGTACTGCCCCAGCCGCTCGAACCCCAGCCCGAAACCCGCGTGCGGCACTGAACCGTACCGGCGAAGATCGAGGTACCACCAGTAACTCTCCTTCTCCAGGCCAACCTCCTCGATCCTGCGCTCGAGCACGTCGAGGCGCTCCTCTCTCTGCGAGCCGCCCATGAGCTCACCAACCTTGGGAACCAGTACGTCCATCGCGGCGACCGTCTTTCCGTCTTCGTTCTCGCGCATGTAAAACGCCTTGACGCCCTTGGGGTAATCCCGGACGATGACCGGGGTGTTCTTGAAAACCTCCTCGGTGAGGTACCGCTCGTGCTCGCTCTGCAGGTCGCACCCCCACTCGACGGGGAACTCGAACTTCTTCTTCGCCTTCAAAACGTGGTCCACGGCCTCGGTGTAGGTGATGCGCGCGAAATCAGAGGTGGCGACGCCGCGAAGGCGCTCGCGAAGGTCATCCTTGGAGATGTTCTTCTCGAAAAATTCCAGATCCTCGTCGCAGTGCTCCAGCACGTGCGTCAGGCAGTGCTTGAGGTACGCCTCGGCGCAGTCCATATCGTCCTGGAGATCCGCGAAGGCGAGCTCGGGCTCGACCATCCAGAACTCGGCGAGGTGGCGGGAGGTGTTGGAGTTCTCCGCGCGAAACGTGGGACCGAAGGTGTACACGTCGCGCATGGCGCACGCGTAAATCTCGGCGTTGAGCTGGCCAGACACGGTGAGGTACGAGGGCTTACCGAAGAAGTCCTTGGTGTAGTCCACGGCACCGGAGGCGTCGCGGGGAAGCTCGCCGCCCGCCGCCGCCGACGCCGCCGGGGGGTTCTCGAGAGCCTCCGCGGTCGCCTTCAGCGCGAGGAGCTTCGCAACCGCCTCGTCGACCTCCTCCTTGGTCGCCTTACCCTCCTTCTTGGCATCCTTGAGCGCCTTGACGGAGGCGCCCTGCTCGGACGCCGCGGTCTTGGCGGTGGCGATGTCCGCCTCGGCCGCCGCGGACGACGCTCCATCGATGCCGTTGATGAGCGTCGTGATCTGGAACTGCTCACCCGCGCCTTCGCAGTCCGACGCGGTGACGATCGGTGTGTTGACGTACTGGAAGCCGTGCTGCTGGAAGAAGGTGTGCGTGGCGTACGCGAGCTGGTTCCGGACTCGGGTCACGGCGCCGATGGTGTTGGTCCTGGGTCGGAGATGCGCGATGCCGCGGAGGTATTCGAGGGTGTGTCTCTTCTTCTGGAGCGGGAATGTGGACGCGTCGGCGCCTCCGACGAGCTTGATGGACGTCACGGCGACCTCCACGGCCTGCTTACCGCCCGGGGATTCCACCACGGTACCCTCGATCATGACCGCGGCGCCGGTGGTGATGTCGCCGCCGTCGAGGTGGTCGCGCCCGGGCACGTCGCCGTTCACCACCGCCTGGATGCCGCTCAGCGACGAGCCGTCGTTCACCTCGATGAACGCGACGTCCTTCTGCGCGCGGACGGTGCGAACCCAACCGCGGAGCTGTACGGTGTCGCCGACGCGGAACTTGCCCTGGTCCTTGCCCTGGTGCGGCGGTGGGGAGGGAGGTAAGGTCAGGTAACGGGTGTTGGGTGGTGGGCGCGCCGAAAAGGCGGAATTCGTGTGGATAGGGCATGATGCGCGAACCGGCGCGCGTACCTTGATGGCGGCGATGCGCTCGTGGCGCTTGAACGGCGCCGCCGCGGAGGTCGCCGCGGCGGCGTCCGCGGTGGTCGTGACGGAGCTCGCGCGAATCGAGACCAACGATCGCCCCACGGATGCGGACTGACCGAGCCTCACCGGCGTCGAAGCCCCGGGGCTGGCGAGTGAGGTCCGGGAGGATCCGGCGCATCGCAGCACGGAACGGAGCGACTGGCCGGAGCGGCCGAGGCACTCCGCGCCGTTGCGCACCATCATGCGGGTGGTCATTAGAGCCATGACGATCGAACCGAGCGCTCGCAAGTGCGTTGCGTCCGTTCAGAGTGGTCTCGGCGCGGTCCGCGGCGCCTTTACTACACAGCTGGCGTGCCTTTTCTCTCGCGCGAGACAGTCGACGTGTCCTGCCCGAAAGCCACACGCGTTTTTGTCAAGGCCGATTGGGGCCGAGGCCACAACCAAACGCGCAGGTCACGCACGATGTCCGCCCTTTCTTTCTCCGACGCAGTCGCCGCGCGCCCCGCCCTTATCGGCACCAAGGCCCGCGCCACCTCCAAGGTGAACAAGGAGACCCGCGCCCTTGGTGGCTTTGGTCCCAACATGCCGGCCGACGAGTACCGCAAGAAGATGGAGGCCAAGAAGAAACTCATCGAGGACAACAAGAAGAAGGCTGCCGCGAAGAAGTCTGGCGGCAAGCCCGCGGCGAAGGGCGCCAAGGGTGCCAAGACCGAGCAGAAGGGCTTCTTCGGCTTCGGCAAGTGAGCAGCCGCGAGAGACCGGGTGGTCCCGGGGAGCACTAGGCGATCGTACTGTCCATCAACTTCCATCAACTTCAGATAAGATTAGACCAACTAAGCACTAAGCTCACACCGACGTCGGGCGCTGGGGCAGGAGGACGTTGTAGAACTCCTTCACGAACACCTCCTCGCACCGTTTCCACCCACACCACCGCGGGATTATCTTCCCCGCGTCCTCACCCTCCGCGTAGTGCGGGTCCAGGATCAGAAACGCGCATTCGCCCGTCTTCTCGTTCCAGTCCACCCCGAGCAACGTGTACGCCAGCTGTCCCCCGCCCATCATGCACGGCGTACCCATCGTGTCGAAGTGATGCGCCAGCTCCCTGGCGTACGATGGCATGTCGTGGCCACTCGGCACGTTCAATATCTTGCACGTCACGCCGAGTAACTCGTCGAGGACGTACGACAGCTCAACCGCGCCGATCCAACGCCGGCTCCCGACGAAGTCCCCGTCCTTGTCCCCGATGCGGTGCAAACACCGCTGCATGTCCAGGTGAGATGGCACCGGGACGTGGGTGTAGTGCTGCAGCTTGAACCAGGAGCATATGGTCTGGCACGAGCGGTACGCGCACCCCCAACCGGCGTCGTCGACCCGGTCTTGACCGTAGTGGTAATAGTCATACGATCCCTCCACCTCGAATGCGGCGCCCCCGTCGACTCGGGACTTTGGAAGGCCCATGGTGTGCACGTCGCGCAGCCTTCGTGTCTGTGTGGACCTGTCTCCGGTGTCGGACCCGAACGCCCCGAGCGCGTTGGCCTCGCGTAGCATCGGCCGGTCGAGCGGAAGGCCCAATCTACGGTGAAGCGACCGAAGTCTCCGGTCGAGTTTCCGGTCGGGGTTCTCGCCAACATCAACGTCGCTCCCTCCCAGTGGATAGACCAGGCTCACCGCGTGCCCGACACCGGGCGGGGTGAAGTGAAGACACCGCGGCGGATCGGACGTCGACGTCGACGAGGACGAAGACGAGGACGAAACGCTTCGAACCCTCAACTCCGCGACGCGACTCGCGACGGAAGCCCTCAACGCCGCCGCCACCTGGCCGAGCGTGGCGCTCCTGGGCGCGTACACGATCGCGTCCACGTGCGCCACGTACCCGCACGTCGTGGCCGCGGCTTGCGCCGCAACGCCGGCGTCCGGACGGAACGCGAACGAGGGAGCCGGGAGTGGCGAAACTGAAGCAGAATGGTCCCCGGTTGAGATTCCCGCCGACGTTCTCGCCACCGGCGTCGCCTCGACGATCTCACCCGATACCTGGAAGCCGATGACGTCATCGAGTGTCGCGTCATCTCCCGTGCCGCCGAGGCCCATCACGGCCTTGCTCGCTGGTTTCGCGTCGTCGCTCCCGCCTCCGCCTCCGCCGGCGCCGCCACCCCTGCCCTTGCCTCCTCCCTTCTTGCCTTTCTTCCCTCCTCCCTTGCCTCCTCCCCCAATCCGCCCCGTCGCATCTACCGCGTCTTCGTCCAATGCCGTATCGACGACGAACGCGATCGCACACGACGTCGCCTCCTTCGCCGCGGCATCGAACGCAGCCTCGGTCGCGTCCACCGCCCAACCCCCGCACCTCAGCAACGCGTACCGAGTCTCCAACCAGTCTTCCGGTAGGACCTCGGCGGTCACCGCACCGCGAGGCAAGTCCCCGGCGCCGAAGAGCCCCCGGGGATGCGCGAAGAACGCGATGTCGGTCCCGTCGTGGACGACGGCGATGACGAACGGCCTTGAGGAGGGAGTGTTCCTCATCCCCGTGCATCCTCGCTTCACCGAGTGCAGGAGCGCCTCGGCTTCGCCGTGCGGGTCCGTTCCGGGCTGCGCGTGGACGTAGGCACCGACCACCTCGATGCCACCCGGTAGAAGCGACGCGGTGATGCGAAGGTCATCGGGGCTTCCGGGCGCCGCGTCGGGGTCCGCCAGCGATGAGCCCACGACGGCGACGATGTCATCATCGGAGGCGTCCGAGATGGACGACGGGCCCGCGAGCCAGCCGGAGACTCGGGGGTTATCGTCCGCCTCGCCGCTCGGTGGCCGCGCTCGGAGTCGCGCCGGAAGCGCGGGTGAGATTTTGAGCTTCATCGGTCGCCCCACCTACCAGCCGCGCCACCTCGGTCTGCATAGACCTGACGGGAAAACTCACGTAACTCGACAGCTTGGAGCCGACCCGTTGGAAAATAACGTTGAGGTGACATCGCCTGTCGCAGTGCGCGTCGCGCCCACGCAAACCACGCCCATCTCAACCGTCTGACGGCAGCCATGTCGACGTCGGCCCAGGTGGACGTCCAGATCAAGGCGATCTACAGCCAAATAGAGTGCGTGCCCTACCGAAACCCGCGCGCGATCCTCGCCTTCGCCAGCCCGTGCCTAGCTGAGAGGTTTTTTCAGATCGAAACGCCGACCTGCGCACCGTCCCGAACGCCCATCGCCGTCCCCTGACGCATGAAACCCCCGTATCTTCACCCATCGAACAGTGCCAGATTCGCGGACAAGAGGAAACTGGAGGGCGACCCCGCGGAGGCGACCGCGTTCGTCAAGACCCTCACCAAGAAGATGGCCGAGAGCAAGGGGCTCATAAAAGAGTTTGAGCGCGTGAGCCAGGAGGACCCTTCGGTCGACCCCGAGCAGACAGCGCAGCGCAAGCGCGAGATGGTCAAGCAGCTCAACGATTACGTCCAGCGGAAGAAGGCGGCGCAGGCGGACATCGCCGCCAGGCAGGAGCAGCTGGAGGCCATGGCGGGCTCGTCGCCGGCGCCGGGTGCCAAGAAGGGGGATCCAAAGCCCGATCCCTTCGCCGCCGCGAGGGACGCCGCGGAGCGGGAGAAGACGAACCCTTTCTCCTCGTCGGGCGCAGCCGGCGCGTCCACGTCATCCACGGAGCAACCCGCGGGGGCGGACGACGCCGGAGCACCGGGCGGCGGGTCCAAGTTTTCAAAGTTTTCCAAGAGCTCGAAGGCGGCGGCGGCGGCGCAGTCGGAGATCGTCGCGCCCGGCGAGATCGAGCTGCAGGGTATGCAGACGGAGGAGCTCTTGGTGTACGGCAGGGATAAGATCAAGGACACGGATGCCATCATCGACCGGAGCAAGGAGACGGTCGCGAGGACCATCCAGCTGGGCACGCAGACCGCGGAGCAGCTCCGGAATCAGACGGAGCAGATGGAGAAGGTTGTGGACGATCTGGACGAGATTCACTTCTCCCTGAAGAAGAGCATGAAGGTCATCAAGGACCTCACGCGGGGGCTGGCGACGGATAAGTGCATCCTCACGTTACTGTTCGTGGTCATCATGGGGGTCGTGGCGATCATCGCGGTGAAGATGGCGGGACTGGACAAGGACGACGAGGTGGCCAGCGTCCGGCGGCTGTACTCGCGGAGACTTTTGCGGGTGGAGCCCGGGGACCCGTTCGAGCCGGCGCACGTGACGTGGCGGGGTACCCTGCATCATTAGCCTTTGTAACAATTCGGTGTTCAAAATTACAACATAGCTCATGAGGGCCCGACCCTGTGTTTCTTTGAGCTAGGCTCCGTCGGTTCGCCCCCCGTGTCGTTCTCGACGTCGTTGTTGGTTTCCTCCTCCCTCTCTGCCGCCTCCAAAGGCTCGGCCCGAAGGGCGTCCATGTCCCCCGTGTGGTCACTGAGTCGCTCCTCCGGGTCCGCCTCCTCCTCCTCGGCGTCGTGCACGTGCTCGGACTCGTTCTCCTCGTCCTCGTCGTCGGACGATGAGCTCTCCTCGTCCTCCGGGTGGCGGGGAAAAACCTCGTCTTCGCTGTCCCACAGCTCCATCTCGTCGAAACTGTCGTCCGGATGCGCCTCCGGGAGGTCGAGCAGGTGCCGCCCGTAGCCACCTTCCCACACCCGCATGACATCGTCTATCCCGCTGGTGACCACCATCGGGAGGCTCGGGGGCGGACACACGTTGTTCACAACCTGCGAATCCGCCTGGACTTTCAACGCCAGCTCGCACGTGCGCACGTCCCAGACGAACATCCCGCCGCAGTCGCTCCCGGTGGACACGTACGCGTCGTCGCACATGAACGCCACCGACTTTAAGAATGTTTTCACGTTCTTGTGTCCGACGTACCGCCGCACCGCCGGGTCGTCGTGTTCCATCGGCCGGTGCGTCTGGTCCTCGTCGAAGAGGTCCCATCCTCGCCCTCCCCGCGGGCTCAACACCCTGTCCCGCGGCACCGACACGCTCCGACGTCCCGCCGCGTCCGTCTCGTCGCCATCCCTGGCGGCGTTCTCGTCGTCGTCCTCGGAGTCGGTGTCGTCGTCGTCGTCGGAGTCGGAACCGGAGCCGCGCCCGGATGTATCCGGCGACGCGTAACCAAACTCCGGAGACTCCGCACCCGCGGGCGGCGGCGACCCCGTCCCTCCTGGCCCGAACATGGCGCCCCGCATCGTCCGCGAGAGGTGGTCCAGTCCGCCCCATTCGGTACCCACGGCTCCGTGTTCGTCACGCGCGGCGGCATCTGGAACCCCTCTGGACATCTCCGGAACGACCGCTCGTCGAATCTCGTACGCGCGTTGGTCGATGACGTAGAGGTGCTCGCCCCGGTACGTCACCGCGAGCTCCCCGCGCTTGCCGTACGCCAGCCCGGAGACGCCGTCGAACCTCAACGACCGAGTGTTGAACCCGTGGCTCTTACCCGGGCTGTACTTGGCCACCACCGGGATCGCGTCCGCGTGTTCGCGTTCGCTGGGCGATCGAGCCCGAGCTCGTGAATCCCGCGGAGTTTCGCGCAGGTGCCTCACGTCGAACACCCTGACGAACGGATCGTCGCACCCCAACGCGAACAGCGAGGGTGCGCTCGGGTCGAACGCCAGGTCGCTGCATCCGCCCTGGACGCTGAGGTCCACCACGACGTCGCCGGTTTCTCGCGGCGATTGGCGGAGGTCGAATCGTCGTACCCGGCCGTCTTGATGTGTCGCGAGGAGGACGTTCGGTGCGCCCGGGACGAATCGAACCTTCATGCCCATGACGTCGCTGAGTTCGTTCGGGTCGTCCGCGCGGCCCGCGAGGAGGGACCGGCTCACGGTGCCGTCGTTGTTTTCGTCGTCGAATCCGAAGCGGCGGGTCCGGAAGGGTTGTCGTTCGGGAATCCTCGATTCGCCCCGCTCGAATCCTCGAACGAGGTCGACGATGCGAACGTCGCCGTCGCCCGCGGTGGTGACGCACTTGCCGCCGTTCGTGCCCGGCACGAACTCGGCGCTGAATATGTTGTGGTTGTGTCCGGTGTACACGGTTCCCAGGCACGGGAACCCGGTCCCTACGCTCCACACGCACACGCACAGGTCGTCGCTGCCGGAGAGCAGGAGGGATGCGTCTTCGCTCCACGCCACGGTGTTGACGCAGCCGGCGTGCCGTTCCAGCTGTTTCACGAGGCGCAGGTTCTTGACGAAGTGCGAGTGGCCCACCCGCGGTCGTAGCCTGTGCCTCGGGTCCCACTCGCGCCGGAGCACGTCGCGATACGCCGACGCCGGCGTCCTGTTCCGCGCCTCATGAGACGGAGTCCCGGGAAAGGTTGCCCCTGTCGCTTCCGGAGATTGCGTTTTGGGGTGGCTGGTGGAGGGCGTCGGCTCGTTCTCCACCCCCATGTGGGGATCAGCGGCCCCTCCCGGCATCGCTCGAACGCGCGGGAAACGCATCACGCGCGTTTCCCCTTCCCCGCTCGCACCGCGCGGGTCACTCTGGCGCTCTTTCTCGGAGCTGACTCGGAATAATTCACGCCTGAGCTCTCGCACACCTCATCCGACGAAACCTGCTCAGACCTGCGGGCACGCGGTGGCGACGCGCGATGACGGGGTCATCACTGCGTCGATTGGGCGGTGCCCTCGCGCGTGTCGCGAGGACCGCGTGGATCCCACCGGAGACGCGATGTGTGCGTTCATCGGCGACGTTCCAACCGACGTGGTCGCGATGGCACCGCGCCATGGGCACCGCCGCCCCGGGGACCTCAGATGACGACGGTATGGTGGACATCGACGCGTTCCTCGCGCCGTACAAGAACTACGAGAAGACGGGGCTGCCCAGCTATAAAAAGCTCGGGCTGCTGACCGCGACGCTCGAGATGCACAAGACCGACCCCGACGCGTACGACCTCACTCGGGTGTATCGCCTGCTCAAGGCGCTGGGGGAGCCGCACCTCTGGGAAAAGACGGAGCTCAATCGCGACCGATGGGGCCCGGGGTTCCAGACCATCCACGTCGCAGGCACCAAAGGCAAAGGGAGCACCGTGGGCTTCCTCGCCGGGATCCTCCGCGCATCCGGGTACAACACAGCGACGCACAAGTCCCCGCACGTGCACTCCGTCGCCGAGCGCATCGTCGTCGGCCCGCTCCCGGTGGACGCGATGTACGACGAACGAGGCGTCCATCTCGATCCAACCACCCGACTCGCGACGCACGGCAAGATCGACGCGCACACCGCACAGATCGTACTGGAAACGCAGGAAAAGGAAGACGGCAAGCTGACCTACTTCGAGATCCTCACCGTTCTCGCGATGGTCAAGTTCCGGCAGCTCGGGACGGAGATTGCGGTGGTGGAATGCGGCGTCGGCGGCGAGCACGACGCGACGAACATCTTCACGCAAGAATCCATCGCCGCGGTGGTCATAACCGCGATCGGGAAGGACCACTGGGACGCACTCGGCGGGACGTTGGGGCACATCATCCGCGCCAAGTGTGGCATCGTGCAGATGCACAGGCCGACGTTTGTTGCGCCGCAGACGCGTGGGGATGTTCTCCAGCGGGACGACGTGAACGCGTTGCTACTTTCCGAGGTTTGGTCCGAGGGCGGCCGATGGATCACCGAGTACGACGTCGACGTGAAAGCCTTTCCGACGGGGGAGATCGAGTGGACCGACGCGGGCGCGCCGGTTCAGATCGTGGACTATGAGATATGGACCGACGGGAGCGACGACCTGTGGAGCGGGAAGCCACACGCGTGGGTGAAGCGGGACATCGCGCGGGTTCGGATGTCGCTGGTTGGGCCGCATCAGCGAGAAAACGCGGTCAACGCGCTGCGGGTGATGGAGTTCATACGGTGCGGCGGGGGGCAAGGACCGGAGGATACGGACGGTGGCGTGCCGTGGGATAAGATCAACGACGAGACCATGCGCGTTGGGCTGGAGAACGCGGTGTCTCCCGGGTGTTTCGAGACGGTGTTGCCGCCGATGAAAGGGAGGGCGTGGAGCGACGATTTCGCGGTTCGGGAGCGCAACGCGAGGGCGATCGACGTCGAGTGCGCGGTCGTGGCCGACGGCGCGCACACCGTCGAATCCGCGCAGGCGTTCTTCGAAACGGTCGGGGAAGTTTTCCCGGCGGAACCCCTCGCGGTCGTCGTCGCGATGGCGAGTGATAAGGACCTGGAGGGATTCCTCATGGAGTGCGCGAAGGCCAAGCCGGAGGTCATCGTGCTGACCACGGTGCCCGTGGCGGGCGCAATGGACCGCGCCACGCCAACCTCCGAGCTCAAGGCTGCTTGGGACTTCATAGAGGAAAGGATCCGCGGCGCGGAGGCGTACGCGAAGAGCACGGCGGACGAGCAGGGAACGCCGGAGCTGTTCATGCCGTGGTCGTGGGCTCCGAGGGTGTCCGTGGAGGACGACGTTTCCGCCGCCATCGACGCCGCCGTCGCGGGGTTGCGCCAAGGGGAGAAGGGGCGCGGTGGGGCGGTGTGCGTGACGGGATCGCTCAACACCGTGTCACGGGCGGTCGCGTGGGGAAAAGCGAGGGGGTACGTGTTAGATAAGTAGGTCATTTAGACGTTAAATTAGACGACGGCGAAGGTTAGTTTAGTGCTACGACGCCGTCTGAAGTTTCCGGGCCGCGTACAGCTCGAGGCCCTTCTCCCACTCGGCCACCTGCAACCCCCGCGGCGTTCGAACCACCACAGGCCCGAGTTTGGTCACCTCGTCCTGGCACCCGATCGCCACCGCCGCGCAGTGGTCTCCCCAGTTGCAATCGTCGAAGAAGAGCATGCGATCGAATCCTACGCCCGTCTCTTGCTTTAAGATTGGAAAGTGCGTCTGCGATTTGTTGGACGACAGCGGCGGCGTCCGGCCGATCTGCATGTTGCCGTCGAACCCTTGCGGCCAGCCCAATGCGAACACCTGCCTCGCGGTCACGCCGGGGACGATCTCGAGGACATCGAGCGCGCTCCTTCCGATCCTCACGGCCAGCGGGGTATCGGCTGAGGACGCAGCCGCGATCCTCATGCCGGGGTACTTACCGGCGTGGTATTCCTGCAACGCCTTGAGGGCGCCGGGGTTGATGCTGATGGCGAGGTTGCCGCTCATGGCGGACACGACGCCCTCGCCGACGCCCTCGCCGAGGCTCCCTCGGACGGACTTGGCGGGATCGACGATGTCCCGGAGGGTATACATCTCCTCATCCCAGAAGCAAGCGTCGAGGTCGAAGACGGCGAGCTCGGGGAACGGCCCTTCAGCCATGGCGCGCGCGGCGACGACGCGCGATGAAGCGGCGCGGGCTACGGACTTTTTGGATGATGCGACCGTGGTCTTTCCACGGGTCGGGATCGACGGGGCGACCGTCGAGACGCGAGCCGTGAGCATGGGTGCCGCGCGTCGCGAAGTGGCGACTCGACTCATTCATCAAACCGGTCAGTCCCTGAGCGAGCCGGACAAGTTGGCACCGCTGTTGGCTGCACGTCCCCTCACACTTCATAGCACCGCTAGTCGAACATGTCCGCCCCCGACGCCCCCAACGCCTTCGCGGCGCCCAAACAGCCCGAGCTCACCAAGGAACAGGCCAAGGGTGCGTGCCCCATCCTCCCGCGTCGTCACCGCTGATCCGCCGTCGCCGTCTCAGATCCCCGCCAAAAAGCGAACCGATCAGCCGTGCGCGTTCGTTTCCCATCGCCTCTGACCGTCCCGTCCCATCCTTCACCCGCCCAGATGCGCTCCAGCAGACCATCGAGCTCATGAAGCAGCCGGATAACATGGCCAAGATGGAGGTGAGCGCCCGCGTGTGACCCGTACCCGCGCACCGACGCGACGAACCGCGCCTCGATCGCTCCGCCGACGAACAGAAACCAATCGAACTCCGTGGAAACACTGACCTTTCCCGTCCCGACGTTCCATCCCCAGGCGGCCAAGGCGGCGATGGCGACCCAGCCCGACAACATCATGATGCTCATGATGATGGTCATGCCCGTCGCCACGCAGGTTTGCCAGCCCGTCCTCCAGAAGTTCGGCTTCAGCGCCGATCAGGGCGGTCTGATGGCCTACGTCGCCGCGACGATGAAGCACAAGGAGGACGCGGAGATCGCCGCGCTCGGCAAGGAGATGCGCGGCACATTCGTGCCCGAGGCTCTCGAGGGTGTGATCGGCATGATGCTCGCGGGACCCGCGGGCGGCGGCATGCCCATGGGGATGTGAACGCGTGATCAATTGAACTAATTTGGTTTCTCAATAACACTTAAATCACCGGGAGGAAACCACGACGTCGTCGGGCGGACCGTCCCTCGCGGAGAGCCCCGGCGATTTAGCGAAGCTCCTGGCCGCCGCGCCCACGCGTGCGTCCACGCCGCCTCCACCCCTGCCTCCCCCGCGCCCCTCCCTCTCATCGAACGACCCGGACCCGCTCCCGCTCCCGTCGCCGAGCATCTTCCGAGACACGCTCTCCGGCGTCCACAAATCTCGCTCCAGGCTAAACGCCTCGTGCCCTCCCGCCCGTTCCAGCTCCTCATCGTACGACCGCGTCTGATCGAACCCCTCGCGCGTCCCCGCGTTGCTAAACAGCCCCCAGTACTCCCGGACGCCCTCCTCGAGTGAGTTGTTGAACCTAGTGGAGTCCGCGGTCCCGCACGGTCCTTCGTGAAAGTGCACAAACACCGGCGCGTTTGCCAACGACGGCGCTGTGTTTAACAGGTCCTGCTCCGCGAAGCGCAGGGTGTCGAGCACGAGCGGTAGTTTCTGCCGGAACACCAGCGACCTGAGCTGCTTCGCCCACGCGATCCACCAGTGTCCCGCCACGGTGACGTTGCAGTGCACGTGCAGTCCGTCGTCGCACCATTCCGCTAGGACTTCGTCTCTCAGCAGCCTGGTGTACCACACGTCCGCTTGTCCGTCGGGGTTGAAGTCGGTGGCGACGGAGAGGGTGAGGTGCTGGGTGAGATCGTTGTGCGTGAGGGTGTACCGCCGGGTCCTGTCGGGTTCCGCGATCCGCCTGCATGTGTCCTCGGCGAAGGAGACGGAGACGCGGTCGGGGTCGAACTTGAGCAGCCGGATCACCGCGAGCGCCTCCACCCGCGTGCCCTCGCCCCTGTGTCTCCGTCGCTGAGGTCGCATCCCGCGCGTGCGTTCCGCGCGTTTCAGCCGATCGGCGCCAGGCGCGGCGAACGCGCACTGTTTTTGACCGCGTGAGGACGATCCCGCGCCGGAGCCCGTCATGGCACGCGTCGAGGCGCGCGCCTGCATCGTCACCGCGCGCATCCTCCGTATCCTCTCTCCACTTGTCACGCGAGGCAGAATTCCCAGGTTACCCCCGTGTCGCCCGGCGTACCCCGCGGTTCACGCGTTTCCCCTGGCGGCCGGATTCCGAGTTAGATCTGGCGGAAACCTCAGGGAAAACACGCGCGGGTGCTGACGGCGCCCCGTGCTCAACGGCGGCGCGCTTGTTATGGCGCGGCCACGCTCGGGAAGAGGGACCTCGTCGTCCACCCTCTCTCTCGCCTCGTCCGAGCGCGGTCTCTAAAAAATCACACACGGGTGATCGTGAAACGAGGGTCTAAACATGGTCAAAAAAAAATGGAGGCCTCTGATTGGTCCAACTCGCAATCCCGGATTTTTGATTGAAGAAGATTCGGATTTTTGTGTGCGTAAAAGACCCACATCCCACATCCTTCCCTGACTGCTTCACGTACGAAACATGGGCTAATTCAGGTTGAAATACGGATCAAGAACCAGTGGCCGGGAGGCGACGTGGTCGGCCGCTGTGTGAGCACCTTGAGCCTCAGAGTTTGTTT
>MDSX01007761.1_pt1 | contig 17444 bp, 13 predicted proteins | sample 811141 | NCBI WGS metagenome assembly MDSX01 (sample SAMN05326642, study PRJNA326480) | marine metagenome | isolation source: seawater | place: Atlantic Ocean: South East | collected 2010 | reverse complement strand
TGATTGATACATATTTAAAAAGGAGTGCGAAAATAGGATGATTTATTATAAATATAAAGGCTTAGGTGAAAAGAATTGGTTATTTTTTGTTCTTTATAAAGGAATCTTTCAAAACAATCACCTTTTTAAGACGTTCTCCTTCCCTTTCGATCTCAATTCTAATCTTTTTACCAGGCTTCCCTTGCAGTCTCGCATTCACGCCTTCTAGATTCATACCTCTAGTTCTTCTTCTAGCTATTTTATAAATTATATCCCCAGATCTTATATCCACAAGAGCAGCAGGAGTACCCTCACTTACATCTTTGACTAAAAACTCATTGAGTTCTGCTCCGACAGCAAAAACAGTCATTCCACTTCGATCATAATCAAAGGATTTATTGTATTTCTTTTTCCTGATAGGTCTGAAGTAGGCCTTATGATTAAAATAATCAATGATAATATAGAATCTTCTCATCATATGATTCCCCAATATTCCATTTCTCTTCATATTGTTATCCCTAGGAGATTGGGCTTCAATATCTTGGAAACTTGTTACTAGATTCCTAAACTCGAAAGGCCCTAATGACATATGATGTACTAATCCAATATACCCCACTAACATACCAGTGATGCCATACCCCAAATTCCCTAACATCGTCATATCAGGTAAAGTCAGCGTAGAATCTGTATTAGTATGGATCAAGAATGGAAGAGATGCACCAGAATCCATTAAAAACGTGAGTTCTACTTCGTTACCTGGTCTGATGGCAGTTCGAGACTTTATGTATGGTTTGTTGTTATAAATTTCAACATCAAATTCTGTGTATTTACTGAATATTCTTTTATTCACTTTTTCAGGATGATGAAGCCTTAAAAACTTTTTTGGATAGTTAATTTGTACAACCAGGTTTCTAAAAAACGATCCACCTATAATTCCATCTACGTTAATACCAAGTCTTTCTTCAAGTAGAAGAATGTTCTCTTCGAGCACTACTACATCCCTTAAGACAGTTTTAGTGCCTTTAATATTAAATATCATATTTCTTATGATATTAGCATATAGTCCTGTATTAAAATCAGAACCCATGACTTCAATTCTACGATCATAAGGGATACCAAATAATTCTGGAATTTCCCTATCAAAAATCAATGTGTTTTCAGCACCTGTATCAAATATGAAATCTAAATTCACCGAATTGTGAAATCTAGCTTCGACTACAATGAACCCTTGTTCTATTCTAAAAGGAATATCCACATATGAAGAATTACCGAGTAGATCCAATCCTTGCATCTGCGACTTGAGTCCCACAGGAATTGAAAGTAATAGGAGAGATATGATTATTATTCTATTGATAAATTGAGTTTTAATGGTCAATATCTAAAAGTAACACTACGAATATTAAAACGTAAAATTTTCAACAATGTGAGGGCCTTGGCGACATTTCTCATAATCATTACAACATTTTGATAGAATCATCTAACTTGAAAATTTGGTCCTTCATGAAAAAAAGAAAATAAAAGATAGCTTTAGATATATTTTCATCCTGAACTTATCCTAACAAATGGATTCTAAAACCCTGATCAGATCTATAAAGATTGCTGTTAACAAACTTAAAGATGGTAATCAATCTATAGACTACAAGGTAAGGCAAATAGACCAAATCATCCGATATACTATTTCTTTCTTAAGTGATAAAGAGAATCTATTCTTCGCATCATATTATGCTAAATATTCTTTTCTCCGCACCAAATATAAAATTAGCAGTCGGGACCAATTTCTTTTTCATGCCTTTCGGAAAATTGCATCACAGAAAAAGAGAGTTGATAATCGGCACATTGAACTTGGGCTTTATGTAATCAATAACATTACAAAACTTTGTCTTGGAGAACAAGTATACTCAACTAAAGAAGAAGCTAAAATTGGCTCCTCTTTTGACTTTCCAAAGAAAGATGAGCACTCCAAGTTCATTCCATACTTGACTTCTTATCTCAAAAAAATAGATAAACAAAACCAATACTTCATAATTGAATTAGAGGATGGAGAAGAAGCAATGCTTCTTGAAGACGAAGAAGATGCCAAGGGTCTTAGAAATTATATATCACAACTAGAGCAATGGAAAAGATTACCAATCAAAATAGCATTATTTGATTGTACAAAAAGAAACAATGTAATAACTCCTTCTTATTACGTCTTAGAACCTGATTTCCTAATAGATGTCACTTCAGTATCAGAAGCATTTGATGCATTCGGAGTAAGCATTGCTGGGTATGGTTTGAGAAAAATGATAGACAAAGGAGCTAGCATATCCTTGCATATAGGAAACCTTGCAAATGTCATTCTAGATGAACTTATATATGACCCTTATATCAGTTTTAATCACTTTATGAATAACATTTTTCAGATCAGCCCATTAGCCTTTGCTGCATTCACAAATGAACAAGTAAGACAACTTATAGAGACCATCAGGAAACATTATGAGAACATAAAAAAGGTGGTTTCTAACGACTTTAAGAATCAAGGTATCACTGGTAAAAGTGTATTCGTGGAGCCAAGTTTTTATGCTCCGAGAATAGGAATACAAGGAAGGTTTGATATACTACATCAAGAAGATGAGGTGATGAATATCATAGAACTTAAGAGTGGAAAGTCATATCGTCCTAATGCATATGGGTTAAATAATAGCCATTATCATCAAACCTTACTCTATGACCTTATACTAGAAAGCAACTTTGGCAAAAAAACCAAACGCAACAATTTTATTCTTTACTCGGCAGAATCTGAGAAAGCTCTTCGTTATGCACCAACTATAAAATCAGAACAAATTGAAGCGCTTAGGGTAAGAAATCAAATCTATATTGAAGAATGCAGGATGCAAAACGACATCCTTGGAAACTCATTTATCAAAGACTTCCTAACCAAGTACGAAGGAAAACTGTCTGGATTTAAAGGTCAAGATATCAATGAGTTAAAGAAAGTATATTCCAAATTGAATGAATCTGAAAAGGCATATTGGGAGTCTTCCTTTTCTTTTCTGAGTAGAGAATATGCCCTTTCCAAGACTGGTGATGAATTGTCAGAAACTTCAAAAGGGCTATCAGGTATATGGCAATTAGACCGAGATCAAAAACATGAAAGGTTTCTGCTTTTAAACGATCTCAAAATTGTTCATGATAATTCTCAAGAGAATGACCCACATCTTTTACTTGAATACACAATGGAGACTGTGGCTCTAAGCAATTTTAGAAAGGGCGATATTATTATCTTATACCCTAACGATGCTCTTGGTGAATATCAAATGAAATCTCAAATTTTCAAATGTACATTGAGCGAGGTAGAACATGATCATGTCGTAGTACGACTACGGTCTAAACAGATGAACAATAAGGCTTTTAATCCTAAAAAAAGGTGGAACATAGAACGTGACATTCTGGATAGTTCTTTCAGTAAATCATTTAAACAGCTATTTCATTTTGCTTACGGAGAAAAGGAAAAACGTGGATACGTGTTAGGTTTATGCCCACCTGAAAAATACAGTCTACTTCCACTCCCCAAAATACCTAAAGCAACAAATATCCAAAATGAAGTTATAATGAAGGCGATAGCTTCAGAAAACTATCATCTTATTTGGGGCCCGCCTGGCACTGGAAAAACTTCAATAATTCTCAAAGAGATCATAGCTCATTACTATAAGAGCACACAAACAAGAATGCTCATTATAGGTTATACCAACAGAGCAGTAGATGAAATCTGTAGTGCTATAGAAACCATAGATGAAAAAATAGATTACATAAGGATTGGGTCAAAATATAGTTGTGGTGAAAAATACAAACCAAGACTTCTCAATGCTCATCTTGAATCTATTAATGATAGAAAAAGATTAAAACATCTTCTTCACAGTCAGCAAATATATATAGGAACTCTAGCCTCTATCATTGGGAAACCAGAGTTGCTTGAACTACTTCAATTTGGAATTTGTATTGTAGATGAAGCTTCCCAAATACTAGAAGCAAGTTTAGCCGGATTACTGACCAAAACGAAAAAATTTATCCTCATTGGAGACCATCTCCAACTTCCGGCCATTGTCCTTCAAAAGCCTCATCAATCTAAAATCAATGAAGAATCTTTAAACTCATTAGGGTTCAGGTCATATGCAGAATCTCTCTTTGAAAGGATGTATAGAAGATGTATCAATCAAAACTGGAAATGGTCGTACAGTCAACTTAAGGAACAAGGGCGTATGCATCTACAAATTATGAATGTAGCAAATGACCTATTTTACAATAATGGTTTACAACTTTTACCTGATTTAGACAGATTGACAAAGGAGTATATAAATATTCCTGAAAATGACGAGCTGATCAAAAACAGATTGGTTTATATCCCCACTTCAACTAATGACAAGTCCTCATCTCGAAAGGTGAATATTTATCAGGCCAAAACTGTGATAAAAGTCATTTCAAGAATAATTAATTCCTATTCAAAATTGAATAAAAAACTTAGTCCCGATTCAATAGGAATAATTACTCCTTTTAGAGCACAAATTGCGCTTATAAAAGTAGAACTCGACAAAGGAGGTATAGATCATTCCGAAATCACTATTGATACTGTAGAGCGATATCAAGGAGGTGCAAGAGACATCATAATAATGTCAACAGTAGTAAACACACCATTTCAATTAGATGCTTTAGTATCTGAAAATGTGGATGGAATAGATCGCAAACTTAATGTTGCCATCTCTAGGGCAAGAGAACAATTTATTTTATTAGGGAATCAGGACGTCCTAGAATATGCAGAGCAGTACTCTCAATTAATCAGAAAATGTAAGGAAGTTACTTTATGAATGTATTGAAAATATTATGAGATGAAAGAGTTACAAAATAGACTTCGATCAGAATTGTATAATCAAGAGTTGTTTGAAACTGCACATACTTTGGGGATGGAGTATATAGAGAACATCGAAAGTCAGGATGTGTATCCATCACAAGAAAACCTCAATCTCTTAGATCATTTTGATCATGAACTTAATTCTAAAGGGTTAGCTGCAAACAAAATTTTGAATTTCCTACAAAAAAATGGCAGTCCAAATACTATTGCTCAAATAGGGGGAAGGTACTTTGGTTTTGTAAATGGAAGTGCAATACCTGCAGCTCTAGCAGTAAAGAGTCTATCCGTAATATGGGACCAATGTGGTGGACTCTATGTTTCATCTCCAATTAATGCAAAACTAGAAACCGTATGTGAAAAGTGGCTCATTGATCTTTTTGGATTACCTACGAATTCCAAGGCAGGATTTGTAAGTGGCACATCAATGGCGAATCTGAGCGCTATAACAGCGGCACGATATCATATACTTCAAAAGCAAGGCTGGGATGTAAATGAATGTGGTCTAAATGGTGCGCCACCCATTAGAATTATAGCCCATAAGCAAACTCATGCGAGTGTTAAGAAGACCCTTACTATTTTAGGTCTAGGCCTTCAAAATATAGAATGGATGGAAGCTGATGATCAAGGAAGAGCTGATATCAACACTTTGCCAGAATTAGACGATACATGCATTGTCATTTTACAGGCTGGAAATGTAAATTCAGGAGCATTTGATGATTTTGAATATATATGTAACAAAGCTAGAGCATCCGGTTCTTGGGTGCATATTGACGGTGCATTTGGGCTGTGGGCTAGAACCTCATCCGCACTAAAACATCTTACAAAAGGAATAGAAAAAGCCGATTCATGGGCCGTAGATGGTCATAAGACTCTAAATACTCCTTATGATAACGGGATAGTAATCTGTAGACATGAAAAGTCATTTGTTTCAAGCCTACATGCTAATGGAGAATATCTTGTTTTCTCGGATAAAAGAGATCCAATTCTTTATGGACCAGAAATGTCCAAACGATCTAGAGCTATAGAACTTTGGGCAACAATGATGTCATTAGGTAAAAAAGGTATTGATGACTTGGTTCATGGCCTTCATAATAGTGCTAACCAATTTGCTCAAGGACTCTCCGATTTAGGATTTGAAATATGTAATGACGTAGTATTTAATCAGGTACTGGCATATTACAAGGATAATGAAACCACAGAGTCTATTCTTTACTCAGTGCAAAACTCAGGAAGGACTTGGATGGCGGGTTCAAAATGGAATGACAAATCCGTCATAAGAATAAGTGTATGTTCATGGATGACATCAGAAAATGATATTAAAGAGGTTTTGAGCTTATTTGAAAATGCGATTAAATCACATTAGTCAATACCCATAAGTTTATGAGTCTGAAGCGAAAGGGACCATTTTGGATTCTTCATACAATAACTTATGCAATACTCAAGATTCTCTTTGGCATTTAAATTATCCATAGGTTGTATATAAAAATGGTGATAATCTAAATCTTCAAAACCTTGAGGGTCAATGTCATTTTGGGGTTGAACAATTTTAATTTCATTTCCCTTTATTAAAACTATTTCAGTATTTGCTTTTGGACTCATACATATCCAATCGAGCTCATTCGGAGCTTTAAGAGTACCATTCGTTTCTACTGCACAATAGAAATTTCTCTTTTTAAAAGCTTTTATGAGTCTATCATCAAGTTGCAAGAGTGGTTCACCTCCTGTAAATACGACAAAAGGTCTATGAGAATCATCTGGCCATAAATCAAAACATTTTTCTGCAAGTTCATCTCCAGTATATTTTCCTCCATTGTTTCCATCCATTCCCCAAAAGTCCGTGTCACAGAATTGGCATATTGCTTTTTTTCTATCTTCTTCTCTACCCGACCAAAGATTACATCCAGAAAAGCGACAAAATATAGCAGGTCGACCTGTGTGATGACCTTCTCCCTGTATAGTATAGTATATTTCCTTAATCTTATACATGTTCAATCTGCTACTGCTGTAGCCTCTATTTCTAATAGATACTCAGGAGAAACCAATTCTTTCACAATTAGCATAGTTAAACAAGGCTTGATAGATTTAAATCTTTCTGAGAATGCTTTTGCTACATAATCCCATTGATTTCTATCTGTAAGATACACCCTACATTTAATCACATCGGAGAGAGATGAGTCAACCTTTATCAGGTATTCTTCAATTATATCTATTATCCGTATAGCTTGGGCATATGGGTCATTAAGGCCAACAACTTCCCCATCTTTCACTGCTACGGATCCGTTCACTTCTATAAATTTGCCCGCCCGAACTATCCTAGAATAACCTATTTTGTCCTCCCATGGCGCTCCAGAACTTAACCTTATTTTACTCATTAATGATTTTACTAATCAAGCCACGAAGTTGAGAAAAAGAATTCTGATTATCAATAAAGAATTCTCTAGGTATAGCCTTTTTCAAGATTCCATCACCATCAATTAAAAATATTCTCCCTTGACCCATCTCGGCACCATAATGTAATTCTCCAAGTTTGAACGCATTAGGAAGAATCGGAAAGTCTATACGTTTAGAATTTAAGAAATCATCAACAAATGGCTTTTGATCATAAGCAAACCCAACAAACTGTATTTCTTCATTAAAAATCTGATGCATCAAATTAAGTCCATCGATCTGTCCGATAGACATTTCATCTCTAACATCCCAAAACCACAAAAACATGGGTTTTCCCAACATTTTTTCAAAAGACAGTTGAGTTCCATCTGTGGCAAGCCCAGAAAACGGTTCAGCCGGATTATCTTCCATCATTTGGATCATTTGAGCTCCATCTGGAGAGAATGTCTCAAATTCGATTTGAAATTGTTCATTTTGAGAGAGTAATACAAATCCATTTAAAAAAATAGAGTAAATCAAAATGTAAGCTCTCATTTCTAAAATTCTGAACAATCCGCAGTACTATAATTCAATAATTCTAATGCTTCTATTTTCGAAATTTCCGATTCATTAGCCTCTATAAAAAATCTAGGACCAATAGGACATACAAAACAAGCCTCACATACTACTTGATGAAATGCAGTAACAACTTTTACTTCTATTACATCAATGCTACGAGACATTAAATATGACTTCATTTGATCTGATTGAATAGAGGCATCTGCCTTTTCATCCACTTCATCAGACCATGGATCTCCCATACATTGTTTCGTGTCAAATGAAACGCAAATCGCACTATTCTCATCTGAAGAACAACTATAGATGAACAAAACACTAAAAAACAGGATAATTAATTTCATAAATGCTAAACGGAGTTTATTCTAAAGTCGTATTAACAGGATAAAAAAAAGCCCTAATACTATTTGGTAATAGGGCGATCCAAGTATAGATCGAGTAAACTGATGATCGTTAGCCTACTTACTCCGATCTATAAAATTTAGCCAGACTTGATTATTTCTTCACTATGAATCTCGAAGATTTGACATCTCCAGAATCGTAGTTAATAATAATAGTATAAGCTCCAGAATTCCATTGACTCACATATAATATATTAGGAATCTGTACAACCTCACCACTGCGAATCACTTGGCCAAGGGTGTTAAAAATGGCAAACGAACCTTTAATGGATTTGTTCACTCCATAAAAGGATACAATATCACTAGATGGGTTAGGAAATGCCATTAGATTTTCTAACTCTGAATTTTCTACAGTGCGGCTTTCTACTGTTGCATCTGCAAGTAAACCAGACTCACCACTGAAAGTGACAGTATAGTCTTCCACTTCTCCATATTGAATGTTATGACATGGGTCTCTGAATTGAAATAATCCCATCATAACTCTCATTCTTGTCTGTTCAACACCACTCTCCTGTTCTATTTTGAATGTGCCTTCTATATCACTTCTCGACACTTCGGAAAAGACCATTTCATGATCTTCAAATTCTCCATCTCTGTTTAAATCTATCCAAACCCTCCATAATTTTCTGAATGGATAATATTTAGTCCCCGCTGACAAATTAATTGAATTTGTTCCGTCATTTATCATCATCTTCCAATCCGTAAAATCTGCATATCCTTTTTCATTCTCACTTTCATGACTTTCTCCATTTACTGCTACAGCATCAATCCATTCATAATCAGATTTGTGTGCTTTTACTTCACAGTATACTATATCGTCTACAGGTGTACATATTCCTTTATAGAACACATCATCTAAGCCATCCACACCGGTATTCCTTCTAATTACATCAGAAGTCTGGTTCTCGATATTTCATTTCTATCTTTTCTACTGATAAATCTATCTCTGGTATAATAGAATCTGTCAGCTCTTCTAATATTTTTAAACTGAGCTGATAATATTTGTTGAATGGTCTTCCCAAATGGGCTATTAGATGCATGATCTTCTGCTAACATTCCTACCCAAGGATCCATATTATTTACACTTCCATAACTTGCTTCAAGTTTCTCCCTTAAATCAGAATTTTTTGTCAGTTGTCTGAAGTTTCTAAGCCTTTTCAATCCAAATTGTTGCCTTAGAGTGTTAAAATCAGGCAAACCATGATCTCGTCCTCTCTGAATGTTAAGAGCAGCTAGATCTAGTCCTCCTGCTCCTGGAGGGCCGAAAAGAAAGTTTCTTATCGCAGATACCAAATGTAAATCCACTTCTTGTTGCTCTTGACTATATAGTCCTCTTAGAATTCCGTCCAAACCATTTTGCTGAATAAATGATGGATTGAAAAATGATTGAGCCAAAGTCAATTCCTCGGATATTTCACCACATTCATCAGGAATAACAGGGATATTTTCTGAAACCATAGTATGGCCTGTCCTAAATGCTGTGGTGGCAAAAGAATTAAATATTTCAGGAGATTTACTCCTTCTATATGATGATGATCCTAAATTTAATCCAAGTATTGGTCCCAATTCGTTGTAAAAAATGGATTGGATCACTCCATTTACCATCTTTCTGGCATACTGATAATTAGCTTCATCATCGCACTTACCAAAGGATATCAATTCATCGCATATTCTATTATGTTCTCTTACAAATAAAGCATGTAAGGCTGTAAGCCCTGGCTGCTCATTAGCTCTGACATCTCCAGCTACAAAAAGCACTCTAAGATTACCACTATGATCTCTATCCATATCCATATGTGGAGCTGATTCATGAGGTTCTTCATTACAATCTCCAGAAAGAGTATTACAAGGAAGAAGGTCTCCATTTGGTGTAGAATACACTTTAAGCTTACCGCATTCTCCAGATCTCAACCAAGCTGCTCTAGACTCATCATTTCCATAAACATTTCCTGCATCCATCCATGCTGTAAGGCCATTTGTTTGTTGTCTTGGATTGTTTTCATCAGAACCTGTTCCATCATGTGCTTTAGATCTAGTAAAAGGTATCATAACCATTCCAGAATTCATAGGATCAAAAAGAGGGTCACCTTGAGGAACCCTAATAGGAGAAAACTCTCCCCCACCTTCAGAAAAAGTAATATCATGATCTATGAATTGAAGAAATGTAAAGACCAAAGAACTCAGTCCATATTTATTGGCTTGATCTTCAGTCTGATTGCACAAAAGGTTTGAGAGTTCTCTTGGGTTAGGGCCAGTTATCATAGAATAACCATCAGGTCCATACAAAGCTGTTCCTTTACGTAGAAATGCTTTTCCCATCATTCCTTCATCTTCATTTGAAAGATCATTAAAGGAGCCATCTATGGTTCTATTTTTATAATAGTCTGTACTATTCTGGGCTGAGAGTGACGTTACAAATATGAACGTCATCAATAAGGACATAAGTCTTGGATTGTTCAAGTTATACATAGGGTGCTAACGATTTAGAACGATTCAAAGCTATCCAAGATGTAAGCCAGAAGACACCAGTGAAGTCGTCCAATGTGCAAGACATTTTACAAATAAGCTATATATGAAGAAGTGACTATTACTTTACATTTGAAACATAGTTTCCAAAAGACTTTAATATATACTTACCTAGTATATCAAACTCTAGGTTCACGGAAGTACCTATAGCTATGCTTTTGAAGACTGTATTTTCATAGGTATAGGGTATTATTGCTACTTGAAATTCTGAATCATTGCAATCTACCACTGTAAGACTAGTACCATTTACGGTAATTGATCCTTTATTGATCAGAAGTCCTTTATGCTGACTGTCATATGAAAATATAAAAATCCAACTTCCATCTTGGTTTTCCCTTCCAACACATAGTCCTGTGTCATCTACATGACCTTGAACTATATGCCCATCGAGTCTATCTCCTACTTTCATGCATCTCTCAAGGTTGACAAAATCGCCTTCTTTCCACAGATCAAGATTAGATTTCTCCAGAGTCTCATTGATCGCAGTAATGGTGTGTGTTCCGGTCAAAACAGACTCTACAGTTAGGCAAACACCATTATGCGCTATGCTTTGATCTACTTTTAATTCTTCTGATATTGGTGAGGACACCACGAAGGTTTTGTTGGTTCCTTTGGACGTAATTTTCTCTACAATACCTATTTCTTCAACTATGCCTGTGAACATATGTTTTATCTGATCAAATTGATATATCCTGTGAGGACCTTTTCTTGTTCAAAATTCCCCGTAAGTCTTTTTTCTACAACCCTTGCTGTATAATAATAAGAACCATCAGCAAGGTCTTTACCACCTATATTCGTTCCATTCCAATTGATTTCAGGATCATCTGTTTTAAAGACAACTTGGCCCCATTTATTATACACTTCCAAATTAATAGTAGCTATAAATCGGTTTATCCTTGGAATAAATAAATCGTTAGCCCCATCTCCATTTGGTGTGAATGTATTTGGTAATTCATACAATGGACAATTATCAAGACAAATTTTATTGCTAAACAGACTTTCATTACCTACAATATCTAAAGTGGTCACTGCATAACATCCAGAAATACCACCATCAGGTCGGTGTACAAAACTACTAGTAGTAGCATCAGTACTTCCAATCAACTCAAGAAATTCATCTTCAAATTCTGCATAATAAATGTTGTATTGAATAATGTCACTATCATCATTACAACCGACAGCTCTCCAACTTAAATTGTTAATAAACTCATCAGCAGTTCCTACTAGCCCTTGATCGTCACATAAGTTAGAAACATTAAGGCTCACCTGGCATGGAGGCACAGTATCTAGAGGAAAAGCACAGGCTATCTGCGACTCATTAATTAGAATCCCTGGAACTCTGTCAATTCTATATTGGCCTTTTGAAACAACTTTGTAGCAATATTCTGTTCCATTTTCTACATTAAAGTCTGTGAAGGATCTTGTAGTTGCCAAACCAATAGAATCAAAACCTCCAGAATCATTTTGTTTAAAAATGTCATATTCAAAATTACTCCAAGGCACATTCTCATTCCATGAAAGATCAATTAGGTTATCTGAAGCCCTTAAATTTAAAAATAGAGATGACGCTTCTGGAGAAGATGAAAAAACTACATCTTCTTCTGCTGTATAAAAGTCCATTTTATAGGTATGTTGGGCTGATTCTGTATTCAGGTTTTCATGAGTAAATGCCAATGTATGTGTCTGGATAAAATCAACAAAAGGAAATGAACCTATTTCACTATAAGTACCTCCTCCATCCTTATGAAGCAAACTGTATCTGTACGGACCAGGATTAGCAATAATATCTAAATCATTAGCGACAGGAGGAACCCAGTTTATCTCTACCATTCCACTGAGAGGATCAGTTGTATTTACTGAAACTTTAGTTAATAAAGGTCTATCTTGAAGGAACTCTAAACACACCTCTTCAGATCGGATACTTTCTACCAAATTGAAAGGGTTACCAGAAGCTGAAAGTTTTGCAAATTCAGCAACAATTCTATAACAATAAATCTGGCCTCTCATTACATCATCGTCTTTAGCAAAGTATCTTCCATTTCTGATTTCATTAGTTAAGAAGATCACTTTTTCATAACCAAATCCATCTAGTCCCCCTTTACAAGTGTCAATTGGTACCACTTTGCTATTGTTCCTTCTCCAAATGGTAAACCCTCTAAAAAACTCGTCAGCCGCACCTTCACATCTATAGGGTGATTCCCAAGTTAATTCTACACCTCTATCTTTTACCTCACCATCAGGATCAAGTGGAGGTGGAGCTACTACCCTAATAGTAAGCGTCTTTAATGTAGCTAGACCTTGCACATCTCCCATTCTATCTCGACTGTCATCTACACTTTTGAAAACTACTTGGTAAGCTTCTTTCCTTACATGATGACATGTAGTTTGCCATATAAATCGAGTAGTAACAGGAGGAGGAGCATAGGTATCTAGAGGGTTAAATTCAGCAGGTGAATTATCTAATAAAAAAGGTCCTCCCGTAGCAGAAATAATCACTAAATCCTCTTCATCCAAATCATTAGTAATGACATCTAATTCTATTTTTTCACCTGCAATCACGCATATTTCATTGGGTACTTCTATAGTAGGTGGAGTAGGATCATCTATACAAGAAGTCACCGTAACTTGCATATCTCTTATCAAAGAATTTATTAATACTCCTTCTCTGTACTCATTGATCCTTATCGTAATATTGACTTCTCCTTGAGTCTTTGGTGAATCCCATCTTATTTCTCCTGTTATGGGATCTATGGTTAGTACATTGTTAGGTCCTGGATTAAGTTGATCAGGAAAAAGATAATTTGGCACCTCCATACCTGCATCCTGAAATGGTACGGCAAATTCATAAGATATACTATCTCCATCAGGATCAAAAGCGTTGGGATTATGGACAAATACCTTTTCTACACAAGCTAAATCAATTGGTGGCTGAAGTAATATTACCGAGCTATTGCTTCCTTGAAACTGAGTATTGAGCAAAGTGAAAGTAGTTTGGACATAAAAAGTAATGTTCACTGAATTTGGAAAATCTACATTTAGTATTCCTGCTACTCTATTGGGGTCTAGCATTCCCATTGTGTAAGTACCTCGAGAAGGATATGTATGCTCAGCTGTGTAATAATTAATCTTTACATCATTTTCTATAGGACTTCCTTTCCCATTGTCTCTTTTTACAAATTGACTCGTCCCATCACCCCAAAACATCTCAACACTATCTCTATCTGCTGAAAAACTTGAAGTTTTCGTATAAGTTGTTATTGTTGCTCTAATGGTCAATTCATCTATTTGCACATAGGTGATTTCTCCTGCCCTATTGTGGGTAGCAAAAGACAAATTCGATATACCCAGGAAGGCAATACAACCACAAACAAGTTTTAAAGCAAAAGACTTTATGATTTGCTCTTCAAACGATCCAAACAATCGCGTAGGGCTGATTCCCATTCTCTGATTTCTATACCAAGTGTAGATTCTATTTTTTCTTTTGATAATACGCTCCATGATGGTCTCGGTGCTTTAGCTCCATATTCCTCAGAGGTGATACCTTTCACCTCACAATCAATATCACTAAGATCGAAAATTTTTTTCGCGAATGCATCCCAAGATGTAATTCCTTGATTGCTAAAATTATATATTTCATTGTGAAGTGATGACATAACATCACGATTCTCCATCTTCATAACGAAATTAAGGATCACTTCGGCTATATCAGATACATAAGTTGGCGTACCAATTTGGTCATTGACTATACTTAATTTATCTCGACTATTTCCTAGTCGCAACATCGTCTTGACAAAATTATGACCAAATGAAGAATAGACCCACGAGGTACGTATAATTATCCATTTTTGACATAATTGTTGAATATACTCCTCTCCTATTAGTTTACTTTTTGCATAAGTACTTTTAGGATTAGACGGATCTGTCTCAATAATAGGCCTTCCATTTATACTATCATAGACATAATCAGTAGAAATGTGTATGAGTGTAGAACCAATATTATTACAAGCAGCACTCAAATATTTTAAAGCTGTGCCATTGATCTCATAAGCCCTATTTGTCTCGTCTTCAGCTTTGTCGACCTGTGTATATGCCCCACAGTTGATCACATAATCAAAAGGGGTATTTGAAACAATTGATTCAATAGAAAATTGAGAAGACAAGTCTAATAATGAGCTCCCATAAAAATGAAATTGAAAATCAGGATGCTCACTTGCTTGTAGTTGTAATTCTTTTCCAAGTTGCCCATTAGCTCCTGTGACAAGTATTAAAACAGACATTATCTAAATGGTTTATGCTGACCGAAATTTGGGAGTCTTGCATCTTTCTCCGACAACTGAAATGAAAGGTCGTCTAAAGGCCAATCAATTTCTAAATTTTTATCAGAATAGAGGATTCCTCCTTCGGATTCTTCATTGTAGTAATTGTCACATTTATATGAAAATATTGCTTCTTCAGAAAGCACTAAAAACCCATGCGCGAATCCTCTTGGAATAAGCAATTGCAATTTATTCTGATCATTGAGTTCTGTCCCGTACCATTTACCAAAAGTGTCAGAATCTGGCCTAATATCAACAACGACATCATATATAGCACCTACAACAGCCCTTACCAATTTAGCCTGTGCATGTTTCCCTGTTTGATAATGAAGACCTCTTAAAACACCACGAGTCGACTTAGATTCATTGTCTTGCACCCAATCATAAATTGAATCATCAGGAAATTTAGTCTTACTAAAACTTTCGAAAAAATATCCTCGACTATCTGGAAAAATTCTAGGCTTAATTAGTTTAAGGCCATCAATGCCGGTATCAAAAAATTCCATCCTATTTACTATTTCTCCCTAAAGTGAACATTAATGGGTACCCCAGTAAGATCAAAACTTTCTCTTAATTGGTTCTCTAGATAATTTCTATAAGATTCTTTCACATGTTTAGGATGATTACAAAAGAAAGCAAATGAAGGGAAATAGGTAGGCAATTGGGTAACATATTTGATTTTGATCAATCTGCCTCTGTGTGCTGGAGGGGGATATTTCTCCATTGCCTCTTGCATTACTTCATTAAGTTCAGAAGTCTTGATTTTTTGAGTCCTATTTTTATGGACTTTCATCAATAATTCTACAGCCTTGAAAATGCGTTGTTTCTCTAATGCTGATGCAAAAAGAATAGGAACATCATTAAAAGGTGAGATTCTTCTTTTAATAGCATTTTCATAATCACGTACAGAATTTGTCTCTTTATTTTCAATAAGATCCCACTTATTGACCATGATAACTATTCCTTTTCTTCTTTTTTGAATCAAGGAAAAAATCTTCATGTCTTGAGTTTCTACACCTGTTTGGGCATCTATCATGAGCAAGCATATATCTGCATCTTCAATTGCCTTCACTGCCCTAATCACGGAATAGAATTCTAAGTTTTCGTGTACTTTACTTTTCTTCCTGATACCTGCTGTATCCACCAAGATGAAATCTTGCCCAAACTTAGTATATCTCGAATTAACTGAATCTCTAGTAGTACCAGCTATATCGGTAACTATATTTCTCTCCTCTCCTAATAATGCATTTACAAAAGAAGACTTACCTACATTAGGTTGGCCTACCACAGCTATTCTGGGAAGTTCTGGATCGTCTTCAACAATTTCTTTTTCGGGTAAAAGATCAACCACTGCATCCAAAAGGTCACCAGTGCCGCTACCATTTATCGAACTCACAAAAAAGGTATTGTCAAACCCTAGTGCCCAAAATTCATTAGCTGAAAGTTGCCTTGCATGATTGTCAACTTTGTTAACACATACAACAACCGGCTTTGTGCTTCTTCTCAACATATCAGCTATCTGGTCGTCGAGATAAGTAATACCAGTAGTGACGTCTCCCATAAAAATAATCACATCAGCTTCATCAACTGCAATTTGAACCTGATCCCTAATCGCTGCCTCAAAAACATCCTCAGAATTTTTTACAAATCCTCCAGTATCAATAACGGTAATGTCTTTACCATTCCAGACTGAGTGACCATATATACGATCTCGAGTGACCCCGCTCACATCATCAATGATGGCCAGGCGCTCTCCAATGAGGCGATTATACAATGTAGATTTACCCACATTGGGACGTCCTACTATAGCTACTATATACGACATGAAAATATTGGAATGAGGTGCAAATATAGTTTGTTATTACATAGAAGTGATTTAAAAACTTTTCTCATCGACTGCAGACAACACATTGATCTTCAATTTCTTAGCAAAATTATCAAATCGTAAGTATAGCTATGCATTTCAAATTTGGCAAACTATTGAAAATCAATCCGTTATCTTCAACAGACGACATAGTTATTAAATCACTTCATTGAAAAAAGAAACTGGTTCAGGTAGAGTTTAATACTAGAACTTCGAGCTGTGGTTAAAGATCAAACTAGAGCATCATTTTCAAGAAATCAAACTGAGTTCTTTCCAATTTGCTAAAATCACCATCAACTTTAAAATGGGTTTTTACCATACCAAGAATTTGATTCTTTCCCTCAGTTCCAGGATAATACAATTGTCGTAAATCGCAGATGCTTCGGAGCAATTCATATTCTCTTAATTTGCCGAAGAGTTGATTAGCAGATTCATAGGTATCATAACCAAATGAAGTTACGATTTGGCTTTTGTCGACTTTAGAAAACTCTAAATCTGTGTGTGAAGCATAAATTAATAGTAAAGCTTCA
>MDSX01083143.1_pt1 | contig 17445 bp, 8 predicted proteins | sample 811141 | NCBI WGS metagenome assembly MDSX01 (sample SAMN05326642, study PRJNA326480) | marine metagenome | isolation source: seawater | place: Atlantic Ocean: South East | collected 2010 | reverse complement strand
GAGGTTTTTTCAACGCTTTCCGGATCCAGCTATAGAGTGAGTTTTAATCAATGGATTCATCAAAGTCGGATTCTTCGCGAGATTGGTTGACTATGTGGCGGAAGGTCGATATTGTAGGGTTCGAGACCTTAGGAGAAGAACCAGAAGACAACCGGGATAGAGGATTGGATATAGACGCTGAGACAATGCATCAACGTTTTTTGGCAGACCTTCCACATCTTGAATCCGCAAAAAATAATCACAACGATGTGTTGACACAGATTTCTGATAGAATAGATGAAGCAAAGACACATTCAAGGTCATTGGATTCACAAAGTTTTGCCTTTGATGAATTAGATAGAGATACGGCAAAAGCGGGAGTTGATATCAATTTAGATATGCAATCTTTGAGTCAACTTTCAGTGGCTACTGCTATAGAGGATGGTAGAAGATTAATCCGAGTTATTGCTCCAGAACGCTTCGGGGGTATGATTCGCACACTGTCAGTTCCAGCGACAATGGATGTTGAGTCTGCAATCATTTCAGATGGAGTTCTTCATCTGAGTTTTGATTAATCAGGCGACCGCTTCACTAAGGTCAAATGAATCTCTCTCTGGCACGTCTTGTAATTGATCTATTTCTTGTAGAATCATCGAAAGTGCATGTTGGGCATTTTGACGATGACCATCTCCTAATTTGTGTGACGAATATCTAGCCTCTTCGAATATTCTATCCAAAGCCACTAGAGCGTCTTCACTAATCGGTAGTGCCTTTCTTATGGCCATCTCGAATTCTCTTACGGTCTCAAAATCACGACGTAGGAATCCATTTCTCATCAAAATGTTACATAGACTTTCATAGCAATTAAAGATGGCTTCGCGGATTTCATCACCCGCAGCAAGTAATTCAGCAGTATATGTGAATACGCCAGCCATTTCATCAAGTGTAGCTAACCTACGCCTTCTGAGGGAGAGCCCCATACCAAACAAAGTACCAAGAATCAAAATTACACCAATAAGGGCTAAAATTTGCCAGAATGTGAGAAGTGGAGCTGGATCTTCATAGGTCATGGTAATTCCTTCATAATCATTAGCGAGCCATAAGCGATCATTCGGGCTAATTAATTGGGAATCGGTTTGGAAAATTAATGATAATTGACCCCACTTATTCTGATCGTAGAATGCAGGTTGGTTCTGTATTGTGAACTCATAATCCATTATTCCATTTTGATCGGTCAATTTCACGTTTTGGAATAGGATTACTGAGGAGTTTACAAGCCGTGCGACAATTGAAATCCCCTCTACTGGTAATCCCGTATCATTAGCTGTAACTGAAACAGTTCCATTTATCCTCCTCTGATTTTCTGTAATGTGATGATTATCTGGGATAAATGTGAAGGTTACTGGAACCCGTACGTTAACGATGTGTTCTATTTCGACTCCGTTTAGGAACCTATCAGCATCAGGAATTACAGATAGAATCAGAGTTAACTCTCCAGGAGTCATTGTTGAGCGGGCGGGAGTATTGATTTCGAAATGCCCAGTAGATTCGTCCCATACAATTACTGCTGGTTCTGCAAGACCATTCCATAACACTACAACATCCATGTTGTCTATTACGTTGCTCTGACCACCTACCTCTACAATTCTGCCAACCAAGTTAATATTTCTAGAATCATCAGAGCGGATGATTAAATCGGTTTCCCAAAGTATCTCCATTTCTATATTGGCCCAAGCATAAACTGTCATATTATACTCGACTGGGAGATAGAAGCTTTGACCTTCGAAACTAAATTTGATATCGTGACCGCCTCTAGAAATTAAATATCCTAAATTATATTCTAATTCGAAGTTTCCATTCTCTCCGGTTGTTATTCTACCTATTTCTATACCATCTAGAGTTACAATGAGTTCCCTACCTGCGAGTCCCGGGGCACCAGTACTGTCTGAATCAAACAAACGACCTGTAAAGTTCCATTGTTCTCCTCTAGTTACAGATACTTCTTCAACTTGCAAATTTATTGCTGTATGGTAAGCAATTGTTAGATTAGCATCTTCAAATCCTGCTCGATAATACCCTTGGGCTGGTGCAATTACGGTTATGGTATGGTAACCAATATCAAGGAAATCGGAGATTACCCAATTAAATGACCAATCACCATCTTCATCGCTCTTCGTGATACCTACAAGAGTTCCATCGATGAAAATTTCAAGAGAATGATTAGCTAAGCCACCATTAGGAAGGTTATCCCTGACTCTTCCAGTGAGTCTCATTTCATCTCCAACTGCATAGGCGCTTGGCTGATTAATCGTGATAATCGTTGGAGCGTAAACCGTGAAGACTGTGCTGGAATTCGAGGGTAAAATGAATTCTTCTCCTTGGTAATTTATTCTTAGAAGCCGAGGACCAAGTTGCATATCTGGTGGTATAGGAACGTAAATGCTGAAACTACCATTCTGTCCAACCTGGACTCCTGTTAAAAATTGGTCATCCATAGTAACTTCAACATACCTATCTCCAAGAGTTCTACCTGCTCCATCAGTTAATCTACCTTCAATCAAGAGTAATTGATTTCGATCGATCTCACCAGGAGGTGTAGTCAAAACAACTTGAGATGTTTGGGTGACATTAAATTGAGTGCTACTTGATGTTGGTAGATAATATTCAGGATTCAATGAATCCCCTTGACCCATTGGGTCAACCCATGTGAATCCACCATAGAATTTGGCTGAAACAATGTGAGTTCCATAATCCATATCTAGAGGTAGATTGTAGGTTATTTCCCAGCTTCCAGTTGAAGAGTTTGACATTGTTATATATGTCGAACCTACGTCAACTCCATCTATCCACAGGTGAATTACCCCCCCGGATAAAATTCCTTCATTGGTTAATAATAGACCATGCTCGTCTAATAATGTACCACTAAATGTTACACTTTCTCCTGCGATTTTCGTACCGGATATTTCGGTAAATTCGATTACTGTAGGAGCTAAAACTATGACTCTAGTCCAAGTAGAATCTCCAATCAACCCAGTTGTCCCATTAAATCCATCAAATTCAACAGAGATTAGCATTGGGCCCTGAATTCTTTGAGAGTCAACTGATAATTCTAATGAGGCACGTCCTGTGGAATCGGTGGTTATTGACTGAACGAGGGCACCATCGACAAGAACTCGAATTGGAGCACTATCAACCAATTGGCCTGCGTTATCAATAACGGATATATTGACACTTACCCCATTCCCTCTGATTACTCTCCTATCGGGATCTAGATCCGCCGGATCAAGGATCGAAATTAGAGAGTAACCTCTACTATCGAAGACTCCATCTTCACTACTAGAACCATAGTAGTTCACAGTAGGGGTATAAGTTGCAGTTATGTTATGAGTGCCACGTGGGAATGAGAGGCCTAGCGTAATTATTGCGTTCCAAGTTCCATTGGGATTAACCACACCACCGGAGACCTGGAAGCCAGACTCAGTGCCGTCTATCGTGAAAGTCAGTAGTGTAGACAAAGCAAATCCAGAGCGGTCCATAATCCCGCTTCCATTACTAGATAGCAAAGTCCCACTGACATTGAATGACTCTCCAGCAACAGGATTGTCAGAAATTGTAGATAATGACAAATTCGTCGGTGAACGAACAAAGATTTGATTCATTACTGTAGTCGTAGAGTGAAGATTCGTTGAGCCATTAAAGTATAGAGTGATTCCTATTTGACCTAGTGGATGGGAATGTGGTATATCAAAGGTGAAATTAACTAAACCTTGACCATTAGCCTGGCTTTCGTTAAGCCAAGTGTCATGGAACTTGGCAGCTACAGGAACATTTCCAACCGGGAGGTCATTATCAGAAAACTCGGTTAATCTGGCTCCGAAAGTAACTGAGGTGCCCCTATCAACAACGGTTTGGATAATTGGTGTCTGATCAATAAACCTCGTAACGCCCTTTACTAGAATAGTAGCATTACCCGTCCCTGTAAGATAGAACGGAGAACTTCCCTCGATAACGCTGACGACTAATGTCTTGGTGCCGCTTGAAACTCCGTCACCAAATGGGTCCGTTGGGACTGATAGAGAAAACGAACCGTTACTAAGAGTAGTATGACTTGTAATCAATTTTTCACTTGTATCGTTCAGGAAAAAGATTTCTACAGCCATCGGGCCACTGACACTTCTGTTATTATCAAATCCATCAATAACCTTTCCTGAAAGGTTGAATGACTGGCCAGCTGTTACTTCCAGTGGAATGTTTTCAATATTAACTAGGCTATCCACTTGGACTGTTAAGTTAGTAAAGGTGTCATTACCAATCCATCTTCCAGCATCTGTATCGGTTAGATTATCTGTCAAATCATCATTAGCATGAATGCGAATATCATAAAATCCGGGAACAGTATCATCCAATAATGTAGGATTGAATCTGGCTACTCCGTCAACATCCGTAGTAGCAGTATCGATTATGACTTGATTTGCACCACCCCAGTCGAAATAAAGATCCACATTTGCATCTGCTACAGTTGAACCATCTGAAATATCTGTTACAGTGGCATTTAGAATTAGGGTATTTCCAGCCACTACAATTGAGGATTGGGGTTCTGCTTGAACAATAAATTCACTCTGTAATCCACTTAAGATTCTAGTTTGAACTAAGGAAGTAAAGAACGGACCGGATGAGTCATTTGTATTGGTGAAGTCCAAGAGAAAACGCATAAAATATGCACCTGAACGAACATCAGTTGGCATTACAAATGACAGATTGAAAGCGCCGTTTGTTTGATTTATCCATCCGGTTGCCAAATTTTTGATTACAGGAGGAGCAGGGCTTCCATCTGGTGCTGGTGGTAAATCAGATGGAGTTTCTAGTTGAATTACTATCGAAGAATTATTTCCAATTATTCGGGTTAAATGGAATATATCTTGCGCGAACCCATTCACCCACGTGACAGTACCCCTCTCTGTCCAATTTGATGCTATTGTAGCCGAAACATTGGCCAGACCCTGAATCCTAATCACATCAGACACGTAGTCCGGACGAAGCCATTCTGAGCCCGAATAATTCAGATTCCAAGAGTAATCGCCTGAAATCATGTTGGAATTCGGAGTCCAAACTACATTCAAATTGGAAGATTCTGGATTAGTGATATTGAATGCCTCGGTTCCATTAAATTCCATGACATACGTCCCTGGGAATTCAGCTATTGAGGTGCCAGTGTGATCTGTTAGTTGTACATCTATCGAGGCTTCATTACCTCTTAAAATTGGATTTAGTGAATAAGTGAAATCTATGTATGATCTAATTCCGTGTATATCCAAAATTGATTCCTCATCAGATGCAGACAAATCATCTGCGGAAAATATGAATTTTACTTCCACCAAACCAGCAGGAATCGGGACCGACAATTCATTGAAATCCCATTGTAAGGTGAATTCTCCGGGGTTTGTTGTCCAATTAGTAGAGTTAAGTTGCCATGAAATTAAATCAATGTAGGCGACATTAGTACCTGCTCTGCGCATTTGGAAAGTAAGGGTCCCATTCAATGGCTCAGGTGAGGGGCCTCTACTAACTACTGTACCATTTATGAATACCAATTCGTTAATGTCTAAAATGCTAGAATTGAGATCTAATCCCTCCAATGTCACGGTTAGATTTGGAGAAGGGGTTATGTTGAAGTTGAAATCGAATATCATTGGCCTTAGGTGATATTCTGGAATAGTCGCATTGTTTAAATCGATTTGATGCCAGCCTTGGAATACCAGGCTAGCATTAATCAAACCTAAAGGCTCATTTTCAGAGATTGGAATATTAAATTCGAAATAGCCTCCTGAACCAACTTCTGAAATAAGGTTGACATTTCCTTCTTCTGTTGTCGTGTAATTTAGCAGAATCTGGTGAGAATCCAAACTAGAGGGGTCACTAAACGGTATGTTTGCCCAAGCTAGATTCCCGGTAAATGTGGAGTTCACACCAGCCCCTAAAATTGGTTGATTGGTTGGAGAAGGCGACTCTATCGATATATTTACATCATCGGTTATGTTAATTTTCCAAGAAAAAGAAATTCCTTGTGAACCGACATAACCATTCTGTTGGGTTAGAACTACTAGAGAACCATATCCTGGTTGAATAATCTCTGTTGGTGAACCGTTGAAAGAGAAGAAACCTGTTGAATTAGTTGTAGACGTCCCGATTAATCGATTCGCTGAGGATGCACTGCCTGGGACATTTGCTGTTTCGTTATCAGGGACTAAATACAGCTCCAAAGTTATATTTTCAATCGAAGAGGCATTAGAGACAAACTGCAGTGTGCCATTAAGTGTAATATTACCAGAGGAGTAATCTCTCTCGAAGGTGTCAGGTGTCCATGATTCATTTATGATTTCAACCGCCGAAAGGGCTGGACAAGCCTGGAATGGAATCCAACCTAGGTCTAGCTCTCCTTGATTTGCATTAGTTTGCAAATGTACTTCAACCCATGATGAGAAGTCTTTCCCGTATACATCAAAACCTTGGCGAGTTCCATCATCTACCCACGTGCCACCAGAAAATCCAGTAACCTTTCTTGTGGGTAAGCCGATACTTCTCAGCATAGCGGCAAAAACAGATGAAAAATCGTCACAATCTCCTTCGAATTTTTCTTCAAGAATCCAGACGGATAAATCATCGAGTGAAGTAGAAATGACAGAATCATTTCTGTCAAGACCAGAACCATCATGATTTCTGAGGAAAGTAGTTGTATTATTTCCATTAATCAAGAACTGCTGGACGGCTACTACCTGATCCCAAGCTGAATTCCAACCTGTTTCGTTAATTACTGACCAAGTTATCTTCGAAATGTTACTAAATCCTCTAAAATCCGTTGCGTAGCTACTATTTTGGAAAACAGTAGTATTTTCTCTAATAGAATTGGTTAGCGTAACTTGTGGAGAGGTCACATACAATTGGTCAATAATAGATGAATCAATAAGGACATCGCGCGTATAATTCGAAAAGTTCAGTCCAGAATTTATATCGCTCCAAGTTGTGAAGTTTACTGCATTATAGGGCGCAATTAATTCATCACCAGGTCCTAAAAGGCCTGGGGAGTAAGAAATTTCCCATGAGTTAAGTGCGGAGTTATCCCAAAAATCGGGGTGGGCTACACCTTGAACTGTTGACCAACCGGGAATCATCTGAGTGTAACCCACCAAACTTGTGTTAACTCCCCATGATACGCCTGTATATGCATCGTAAGTGTGCCAACGCCAATATTGTGTTAGGTTGTAATCGACACCTACTGAGGTATTCTTTGCGAAGAAATACAATTCATTAGAGTCAATATCATCTGTTGGATCCCAAGGATTTAATGCAGAATCAACACAAAAATTATCCCAAAATTCTGGAAGGCATTCATCTCCATCTGGTATACCTCCTCCATCCGTATCTGGATCCAACCAATCAGTCCCAATCTCCTGTTCAATTGTATCAGGAATTCCATCACCATCAGTGTCTAGTGGGTTCAAATCATCATCAGGATTATTTTGAGGATTAGTTCCATCAAAATATTCTTGATAGTCTGTAACTCCACCATTGTCGGTATCTGAATTATTCCACCAAGTTGTATAATTATCAAGTGTTAAATTGCCACCTCCAATTCCGTAATCTAATTCACATCCCGTTGTATTTTCAAAATAATTATTCAAACCGTCTCCATCAGAATCTAAGTTATTATCACAGGGTTCAAGAGGGTCTGTAACATTAATTATTTCATCAAGATCATTTACTCCATCGCCATCAGAGTCGACTAAAGTTGGAATTGAGTTATACCCCCAAGCTCCTAGAGATTCTTCCCAATCTGCTAAACCATCACCATCTGTATCTAGATAATCATCATCGCAATGTTGTTCATTTGAACTACCCAGGGCCGCATTCCAACACCATGAACCATTCGTTACTACAACATAAAGGGCATCAGAGGGCATGTTTATTGAGACAGATCTTAGGATATTTCCATCAACTGTTGAATATTGGAAAGGAGTTCGATTTCCCGTTGCAGATTCGAAATATGCCATCGGTGGTGCATTTTCATCGTGTCTCCAGTCTATTGGAGTGGGGTCAAGTTTGCTGGTGTTATTCAAGGTAAGCGAAAAATCGAGCGGTACCCATGCAACAATGTCTAGATACAGTTCATATGTAGAAGTGCAAGGGTCAGTCATATGTCCTGGATCTAACTCTGTACCGTCATCTACACCCCCTCCATCAGTATCGGCTACATTCCATAGAGTACAAGTTCCATTTTCCTCCCAATTTGCTACCCCATCTCCGTCAAAATCACCTGAATCTTCTATTCGGGTTGGGTCAGTTTCACCGTCATCGACAACACCGTTTTGATTAGCATCTTCTTCACCGTCATCGAACTGATCTCCATCAGTATTGTTATTTCGCGGATCGGTTGGTAGTGGAGGATTACCATAGGCTCCATTTACCTCAACTCCATCGGGTATTCTATCGCCGTCAGTATCATTAGATGTTGGATCGGTTAGCAGTGTAAATGCCTCATAGGAGTCATTAAGCCCATCGCCATCCGTGTCATTACTCCAAGGATTTGTTTCTGTGATGCCATCAACTTCGGCAGTAAATAATGAACATGGGGGTGAACCTGGTCCGTATTCCAATACAGGATTACAAGGAGATTCTGTATTGGTCCTGTTGTCTGGTCCGGGCCTCCAATATTGAGTTGAGGGGATTGTAGAACCATTTCTTGTATCCCACGCAGGATTAACATATTCGTAGAGATTAATTAAGCCGTCACTATCAGGATCCCCAAACGTTCCATTATCACCTGAATTTGAGGTTGGGTCCAAGTTATTTGCAACCTCCCAACCATCGGGCATACCATCTCCATCTGTGTCCCATCCATCAGGGTCTTCATCGGTTAGATTATCGCCATCGTCATCATTACTTGAGCAATCAGCATCCCCATCATTATCGCCATCCCAAGTATCAACCAAACCATCATGGTCATCATCAAATGTATTGAAGCAGATATTCCCTCTTGGATCTTCATCTGCACCGTCTGAATTCAATCCTTGTATGAGTTGCATAGCACTTTCTTCGTCCCAATTACTTACCGGAACGGTTCCATTCCACCAAACTCCATTATCCATCTCATTTGGAGTAGTTGATGAATCCCAACCACTGGGTATTGAGAATTGATATTCATTCAAATTTGTAAGTGAATCTTGATCGGGGTCTCCTGTTGCACCGTCATCTCCGATGTTGGAAAGTGGATCTAATCCATACTGCCACTCCCAACCATCTGGAAGGCCATCATTGTCAGAATCCCAGTTCTGTGGTTGGGTGTTGATGTAGTACTCTAAAGCATAAGGAAGTCCATCTCCGTCTGCATCTGTAGAACCTCGAGCTTCCCAAGAAGCGAACTCAATAGCAGAATATGAAGTCATAAGCAGAAGTAGGCTGAAAACTACCGCGGAACGCTCCTTTCGAAAACTGTTGGGTTGGCTGAGGGATTGTGAGCTTGTGAACATCATGCCAACTCCATACCGCCTACGGCGGTTTGATTGGGTCTTAAGCAGAATGGAGCGCCGTTCGGACGATTCAGTAGAGTCTATCACACTAGTTCGATATCATCGTCATCGTAAACCATTTCTTCGGGCTCTTCCTCTTCAATAATTGGAGATGATAATTGACTATCATCCACTTCCTCTTCTGAAACATTCTCTGAGTCGTTCATAGCCTCGATTAGTGCCAAATGTGCAGCCCACTTTCTTCTATTCATTCGACTCTGAACGCCTGCAAATAATAGTAAAATCGTTACAACCATCAAAATTAGTGTGGACGCTCTTGGATTAGTTATTTCGTTGATTAAACGCTCGAATATTCCATCAATCCCTACAACCATATTGAGGTTCTTCTCAGCAGTAAATGCATCAGGCCAACTTTGCTCTGTGTCATGTGGTTCGGCAGTGATAGTAATTGTAGTTCGATCGCCATTGTTTGCCGATTCAGGCACCGATACTTCTAGCATGAATGTGACTGATTCAAAAGAATCTAGTTCGATTAATCTAGAGCCGGTTGAACCACCAATGTCAACGTTCCAACCATTTCCACCATCAACCTCAGCATCTAATAATACTAGGAGAGGGCTGTTGCCTTTATTCCTCACCTCAAATTGGAAATCATATGTTCCACCTGGAGCCAATTTTCTATTCGACGTTACTTGAACAATTGACAAGTCAGGTTGGTCAGCATCGACCTCGAAAACCATAGGCAAATCAAAGTATCTAGCATTGGAATCAGTTGTATCCTCTTTTATCCGAAGATACACTGTATGATTACCAACAACTACTTGATCTGTCAGAGTAACAACCACAAAAATTTCTGTGAAATCTCCCGGGCCTAGGGACACCTTGGGTATGGATGAGCCGTTTTGGTCTAGTATTCTATATTCCCATTGCCCATATGCGGCCAATCTATCTGTATTTTCTGCTAAACTTGCGGGGTTGATAATCTGCCATTGAGTCGCAGATTCCCCTGTAATCATACTGTTCGTTATACGAGCACGAAGATTGACTTCGGGATCACTCAATGTTGAGCATAAAGAGACCTCTATGTGCCCCAATGGAGTACCATCACAATCTTGTGAAACTTCCGCCCTAATTCCAAATGTCCTTTGAATTGTGAACTCAACAGTAGTTCTTAGGGAAGCATTTCCGCTACTGACTACTTCTAGTTCAATCATTCCAATATCTGGATCTTCTCTGTCAGTAGATGGTTTCACATTGAATCTAAGTATCTGAGTAGAATGTCTTTCTTGTGGAGGAATGTGGAATGTACCGTCGCCGTCATCTTCTAGTATGCGTTCGCCAGTTTCATTATCGTAAATCTGGATAATTGATTTCGAACGCTTCAAAATATCTAGACGGAAGTTATCAGTATCGAATCCGGTATTGAAAACTTCAACTAAGAACGTTGTAAATTGATTATCTTCAACATATCTTGGGGTATTTGGGTCGATATCACCAGGGCGGCTAGAATTAGCTATTGGAATATCGTGTTCTAAATTCCATATCGATACATCAGGAGGTTGGAAAACTTCGAGTTTGTCCAAGTCCAAAGTCAGGATGTCTTGGTGGACAACCGTTTGAACGCCTTCTATGGTTGCTTCTGCTACCGCTCTAATTTCGATATTGTTTGGAGTACCAGTCAAATCATCAGGAGCAGTTATTGTAAGAATTGGATTTAGAATATCCCCCCCAGAATTTAATGTATATCCACCAGGGGAATCAAACTCCACTAACCAATTGCTACCAAGATTTGTTAGTAACTCCAAGTCAACTGACATGGACTTTGTTGAGTCGCCTCTATGTACCAATTGGAGTGGCACAGGAGTTGTTTCACCAGGTGCAACATATTCTACAGCTCTGTCTTCACGATGATTGATTGCCACCCCCCACTGTAGCATTTCAACTGGTTCATGCTCAACTAGGAAGGTGTTTCCTTGCACATCTGTAATCTCTAATTCTACGGTATATTCTCCTGAAGGAAGTCCACTTGGATATGCCCATGTGTATGTTCCAAAAATACCCTGGCTGGTATCTTTAATCCCATCATCATCGGAAGAAATTTCATGGTCAATCCTATAGTTACCATTAGGATCTCTCATCAAAAGTCTAACTGAATCCATATCATCTCTGCCAAATGCGCTCTTAACATCGAATGAAAATTGCATAGTCCTGTCAGAAAGTACGTCATTTGGGTACCATTCTAACTCAGTTCCATCTGCTAATTCCGCTCCATCACGTTGTAGCAGAACCACACTGTCGGCAATTGCATTTGTTTCTATTTCCATCTGAGAATATCGGTTGCTTTCTCCATCTATTTCATTCCAAGCAACCTCGGCCTCACAACTACTGCCAAAGGGGCTGCCGGAACTCTCACAGCCAGACATTTCAGCAGAAATTTCTACGGTTAGTTGTTTACCATCTTGAATTTCAAAACTCTCTTTATCGTCTTCGAGAATTATTTCAAACAACTCATGATCGAAATTACAGGAATTGGTCACTCCAGGATTACAAGCATCAGTCTCCCAAGAATCAGATCCTATCGTATTCCCATTGGTGCTTATCTCGATATCCCATGTTACTTGCGAATTACTGGGCCCTTGAGCTCTAAGGAAAATTTGAACCGGCATGTAGAATTGTCCTGAAGAAGAACCATGTTTTGGTCGGCCATACAAGGTTAGTGTACTCAACAAATCACCTGTAGAGAATTCTATTGAGCCGTCTAATGCGCTGGAAGTCGATTGTCCCCCTGATTCAGGAACCATTGTAGTTATGTGCCCATCACCACCTGAAGAGGAATTTGCCTCGGCAAAATAAAGGGTGTATAGATTGAGTTCGAGTTCATCTGAAGCATTGGCGCGAAAACTATCTCCCAAATGGGATGGTTGAGTTATGACAGTGGCCAATTGAGGTGTAATCATCAGTACCGCAAGCAATACTGCAAGTTGGGGCAACTTGCCGCCTCGAATCGGCTTACTGCTCGCACTCATCGAATCCCGGCCCTCGAGGGGGTGTTAAAGCGTTCGTGAAGTCCGAGTGCCTTATGCATCAATTTTAGCACGCCCCCTTGGGGGGCGTAAAGTCCGCTCGTTTCAAGTCTAATGAGTGTCTCAGAGGGACCGCAGGGGTACCCGAGTGGTCAAAGGGGCCGGACTTAAGCTCCGGTGCATAGAGCTTCGTGGGTTCAAATCCCACCCCCTGCACCATCATTTCATTCTAGTTATCGAACAACCAAGATGGCCATCTCCATCTAAGACATCTAACTTGGTTATTACTACAGTCGCTGATTCGACTAATTCGGGCTGTAATATTCTATCTAACAGCCTATTGGCCAAGGTTTCCAATAATGATACACGCTCTGAATTCAAGGTTTCATCTAATGCTGCGATTAAATATTCGTAATTGAGAACATCAGCGATTTCGTCATTTTTCGGCTGACTATCGCCTCTAATCATTACGTGTAAGTCGAAAGATAACCGTTGAAAATTACCGATTTCATGCTCGTGCACACCGATGTCTACATCACGAATGATTTTCTCCAAGAATAGCGCCGTGACCGCTTGATTTTGCGAAAGGATTTGACGAAGTGCTTGGGAATGTGAAGTCAATTGACACCCTCCGTTTCAAAAACAACATCTCGGCCCCTTGAAAGGAATCGTTCTCCTGCATCGACAAAGATTACCTGCCCAGTAATTGATTTTGCTTCAATAAGGAAAACTACTGCTTGAGCAATATCTTCCGGGGAAGGACCGTAACCCATGGGGCTTTGACTTTGGGCTCGGCTGAATCCTTCGTCAGTTTGGTCTGGGCTGGCTAATGTATGGCCAGGGGCTATAGCGTTAATTCTCAGTTTGGGAGCAAGCCCTCTTGCTAGTGCTTCGGTAATACCTAGTAGCGCATATCGAGAGGCTGTGTAAGAAATATGATCGGGATTAGGTGCTGCAATTTTTTGATCCAAAATGTTGACCACAGACCCTGTCAAATTCTCGGGTAGATTTTGAAGCAGTTCTCGAGTTAACATTAGAGGAGCTTTTGCGTTAATATCCATGTGGTTTTTCCAAGATTTATTATCCACACTTTCTAGATCATCATGCTCAAATTTTGATGCGTTGTTTACAAGGTGTAAAATCGGGCCAATTTTTGAGGAGGCCTCGGCAATAATTTTGGTGAATTCTTCCGGATTAGATAAATCTCCCTTAACAGTGCAAGCGTCAACGCCTAATCCTCTAATCTTCTCTGTTAATTGATCGGCGGCTTTTGTTGATGAATTGTGGTGAACTGCCACTGAGTGGCCTTTTTCTGCTAGGTGAAGACAAATTGCAGCACCAATTCTCTTTGCTCCCCCTGTCACGAGTGCTGCACTGCGAGCCATCATTAGATCGAAGTCAAGTCTGGTATATGTCTCCTCGTTTTGAAAGTCCTCATCTAGGTGTGGCAGGAGAATGATTAACGGCATACGTCCACTCCCGTATTCAATGGGTGTACCCCTGCCTCAAGCAAATGGCGCTGATGTGCCTGCTGATGGTTGTAGCGGGCCTGTCAGAGTTAGTGCTGAAGAACGCCGGAAAGCGGAAAGGAAGAGGTTGCCTTCTTGGTTCAAGACTACACTCCCTACTGGGAATGCCCAAAGCCGGTTTAATGAAACGAAATCTAATGTCCACGAACATGGTTTGCATACAGTTTGCGAAGAGGCTCGATGTCCAAACATACACGATTGTTGGGGTCGAGGAACTGCAACTTTCATGATTGCAGGGGAAGTTTGTACACGAGGATGCAGGTTCTGTGCAGTTGGCACAGAGAAAACCCCTCCTCCTTTGAACCCAAACGAGCCTGCCGAACTCGCTGAAGCTGTTGATAGAATGGGCGTTACTCACGCTGTAATTACTGTGGTCAATCGTGATGACTTAGCAGACGGTGGCGCGGAGCATTACCGTAATTGTATCAAAGCAGTACACGAAAGATGCCCAGATGTTGGACTTGAATTACTCTGCTCGGATCTAGACGGAAATCTTGAGGCACTAGCCAATTTACTTGATGATTTACCGCTCAAAGTTTTCGCCCACAATGTAGAATGCGTACCCAGGTTGGACTCCACTGTTCGCGACTCTCGTGCTTCATTTACACAATCGCTGAAGATTCTACAAGAAGCTAACCGATTAAGGCCGGATTTGGCAATAAAATCCAGTATAATGGTCGGTGTGGGAGAAACAGATGAAGAAGTTGTAGATTCAATGCGACTGCTAAGAGGAGTTGGGGTTGAGTTAATCACTTTGGGTCAATATCTGCAACCAAGTTGGAAACATCTTGCAATCGATAGATTTCCTGAGCCGAAAACGTTCGCAAAGTGGGATCAAGCCGCAAGAGAAATGGGATTCACTGCGGTTGCTAGTGGGCCATTAGTACGCTCTTCATATCGAGCAGGTTTGCTTTGGGAAGAAGCAATGGGTGGGGAACCAGTCGTTACAAGAGAATCTACAGGTTCGGCGATTAGCCATTTGAATCCCAGCAAAGAATTACTTGCGACTAATGAGGCTCGCTTGTCCTCAGGGCACAGAATAATATGAAGCAATAATTGGATGGGAAATTATGGCAACGAAAAAGAAGAAGGAAGTGACATTGCATGTACCTTCTGCTCCCTTCCGACCAGGGGACAAGGCTAGTTTCGCACCGTTCGAAAACGAGCCTGGAGACCTAACTAGACCCGATCCCTTAAACTGCACAGCCGCTGAAACCACTGACCATGCATACGGGCTTGTAAGAGTGCTAGATTTCGAAGGCAATGCTAGTGGACCTTGGAATCCTGATTTAACTCCTGATGAGCTTCGTGAAGGCTTGGAACATATGGTTAGAATGCGAATATTCGATGATCGTATGATGAAAATGCAACGTACCGGGAAATTATCTTTTTACATGCGCTCCTATGGAGAAGAGGCTGTTGCAATCGCACAAACCATGGCATTAGAAACTCAGGATTGGATATTCCCAACCTACAGACAACCTGGAGCACAATTTGTCAGAGGTAGAGATATGGTCAGCATGATCAATCACTGTATTGGCAATGAAGAAGACAACGTCAAAGGGAGGCAAATGCCTGTCCATTACACCTATCGCGAAGGTCGCTTTATCTCGGTTTCAAGCCCGGTTGGGACCCAATTTAGTCAAGCGGTAGGTGTTGCAATGGCTTCTCAATACAAGGCTCTCGATGAATGTTGTATCACTTGGATTGGAGACGGTTCAAGTGCTGAAGGTGATTATCATTACGCACTCAATTTCGCTTCGGTCTTCAAGCCGCCAGTGATTCTCAATATTGTCAATAATCAATGGGCAATTTCAACTCACGCTAACTTAGCAAGTGGCAACCCTACATTCGCTGCAAGAGGCTTAGCCTACAATGTGCCTTCAATGAGAGTGGATGGAAATGACTTCTTAGCGCTCTATTCAGTTACAAAATGGGCAAGAGAGCGGGCCGCCTCCGGAGAGGGCGCTACGCATATTGAGGTACTTACCTATCGTGCTGGAGCACATTCTTCCAGCGACGACCCTAGTAGATATCGTCCAGGAGATGAACACGAAGCTTGGCCGGGTGGCGACCCAATCGACCGATTAGGGCAACATTTGGTTGCAATCGGAGAATGGTCGGAAGAGCAGCAAAAGGAATTAGAGGAAAGAGTAGATTCTGAGGTAATGGCCGCTTACAAAAAAGCTGTTACTTATGGAGATCTGGCCAATGGGCCCTATCCTTCAGCGGATACAATCTTCACCGAAGTATACGAGGAAGTCCCTTGGCATCTTCAAGAACAATGGGATGAAATGAAGAAATGGTGTGTGGACTGAAATGCCTGAAATGAATATTGTTCAAGCAGTTAACTCGGCTCTAGATATTATGCTGGAGAAGGATGCTGATGTGATTTTCTTTGGCGAAGATGCAGGATACTTTGGAGGTGTATTCCGGACCTCAGATGGTCTGCAAGAAAAACACGGTGCACACCGAGTATTCGATACACCCCTCTCTGAAGGTGGAATTGCTGCAATCGCATTTGGTATGGGAATCAATGGATTACGACCAGTTGCAGAAATCCAATTTGCCGATTACATCTTCCCTGCCTATGACCAAATAGTCAACGAAATCGCAAAAGTTAGACATCGATCAGGTGGTGAATTTTGGTGTCCGCTAACAATCAGAACCCCCGCAGGGGGTGGAATTCGCGGAGGCCATCATCACTCTCAGAGCCCGGAATCTCAATTTACCCACACCTCTGGGATAAATGTGGTGTACACCTCAACTCCTTACAATTCCAAGGGCCTACTTATCTCGGCGATTGAATCCAACGACCCCGTTGTGGTATTCGAGCCTAAGAGATGTTACAGAGGACCTTTCTATGGCGATCCGCATAATGTTCCAACATGGAAAGATCACCCTGAGGCCGAAGTCCCAGAAGCGCATTATACAGTGCCACTTGGTAAAGCAAGACTTGCAATGGAAGGTACTGACTGTACAGTTATTTCTTGGGGCGCGATGGTCCATGTGAGTGAACAGGCAATCAAAGATAGCGGAGTAAGTTGCGACCTAATTGATTTGCAAACTTTGGTACCCTGGGATAAAGATGCGATTGTAAAATCGATAGAAAAAACTGGACGTTGTGTAATAGTTCATGAAGCACCGAAAACAAGTGGATTTGGAGCAGAAATGGCAGCCAGTGTTCAGGAGAGATGCTTCTATCACTTGGAAGCCCCAATAGAGAGAGTCACGGGATGGGACACACCGTTCCCGCACACAACAGAATGGGATTATATGCCCAGTCCGGCGAGAATCGCCGATGCAATAATGAAAACAATGGAGGAATGAAAATGACGAATCGTGTATTCAAACTCCCAGATATTGGAGAGGGAGTAGTAGAAGGAGAAG
>MDSX01005758.1_pt1 | contig 17452 bp, 10 predicted proteins | sample 811141 | NCBI WGS metagenome assembly MDSX01 (sample SAMN05326642, study PRJNA326480) | marine metagenome | isolation source: seawater | place: Atlantic Ocean: South East | collected 2010 | reverse complement strand
AGTATATATGATATTAATACGAGTACAAGCAAATATGTTTATTTCCAAAAAATTATAATTCGTAATCTTATGTACTCGTAATAACACCTGTCAGTCAAACAAGATGAAGCAGGCTGGAATCCTTGTAAGCGTGGCGCATTAGGAAGTGCGGCAAACCACACTCGCCGATCCGACACAAGCCACGTTGCAAGCTCACGGACGATGGGAGCCGAATCTACAATAGAAACCTCATGCGACAAACTTCGTATTTCGAACTTGGCGACTTTCGACAGTTTTCGTCATACTTTGCCCGCCATTCCTGCAAAAGCGTTAGACCAGGAAGAGACTCGCGAGGAACCGAAACAGTCGGCAGCTCTAGTCGCGGGTATCAGCGCCTTAATTCTGCGAGCAAACGTACAATATCTGTGAGTCGGGATACATTCTTCAAGCACAGCGATCCCTTCCTCAATAATGTTTCTTGCAGGTCGAGTACTCTATGCCTCGCGCCACCAGCAATAGGTGGAAGCACCTTACGCCGCGCAATCTGCACGCAAACGTCGAACTCACTATCCTTTACACGTAAGAATCAATAAGGAAGACGATAGCCACCGGGCCTCTTACCTTTTTGTATGCAGCCTCTCGGCCATCACATAGATCGAACCCGCCCAAACGATACCAGGCAGAGTTTCTGAAAAAGTCGTTTGAGCATGGCGGAGCCCCTCACACGGGACCCATATCCTTGAAAACTATTACTGTTTCGTCTGCTAGGCGAAATGCACGACATCAAGCATGTCCCCAGGATTCAACTTGGAAGTCAGCCATCAAGCCGCTGCAGTGTGAGCCGAGTGAAAGAGAACTGCTAGGTGAGAATTTATCTTCGGCCAACGTTTTAACTCACTATTAAGTGAAAACAACTTTAAAACCACTCTGTACCCTCTGTGCACATGCAGACCAATTTGTCGAAATTATTGAAAAGAAATGCGACAAATACAGTCTAGACTCAAATAGCTTATCGGTGCGTGCGAATCCACATTTACATTCAAAGCTAAAATGCCAGCGACACTGTTGAACACCTTGTTCCTTTCGTAGACAAAACTTTCAGGCACCAGACTGCTGCGAATCGAAGATCTACGGGAAATTCAAAATGTTTTGACCATGCTAATCAAATGCGGCGCTATTAAGCGAATAAGTTCACAAAGAGTTGTTAAACTTCTTGCTGTCTTGAGTGAACAAATGAAGTTCGCCGAGGATATGAAAATTCAGCAAAACGAAGATACTGGATCTGCGAGATTCCAGTACATCATGAGAGCACTTATTGCTCTATCAATGTCGCTGCAAATAATGGCAGCGGGATTTACAGGGGCAGAAATTTACCGGGAAGAACTTCTTGATAGGCTGGTTGATACTTTTAAGTTTCACCTGACACGAAATGTCTTTGCTTGGTTCGATTCAACACGATTCCAGATCTACAAGGCCAGTAAAAATGCAGTAGACTCAAGTGATCAGGAAGGCACGGCCGTTGTCGCACAGGTGAGGATATGCGAGGGTACATCACGCACATTAAAGCGTAGAGAAGTCGTCTCAGATTTGCAAGCACGGCGAGCCATCCCCTCGGCATCTTTGATGTTGAGTGACATTCTCTCTGCAACACTTGTTGAACTCTCAAAAGTCCTTCGTTGTATTCGCTTGTCAGACGCAATCATACTGCAAATAATAGATTTGTGCATCGCATCCCTGACAGTTGACGGTATATCTCTGATTCAATCAAATGCTGTTGAAGTCGTTGGTGCCGCATTTGAATGTTATCCCAAGCACCGCGGCTGCATCTTAGACAGGATTTTGCTGACACTCCTTAAGCTACCTCCGAAAGACCGCCAAGTTCGAAGATTCATGCTACCACACGATGAAACCCGTTCGATACAAGGCATCTCAGCCATACTGATGAAGTGCATCCAGTGTAGCGTGCCATCAACTCCTTACGAAATCGCCAGAAATGCAGAATCTAGTTATGCTGCTGCCTTTCAGTGGAGTAATTACTTCTGGAAACAACTTTTAGATGGTTGGCACTCTGCTAGGGCACAAGAAATTGATATCAAAGCCTTGCTGCAAAACGCTGTTCTAGATATCCTTACTGCGCTAGACATGCCAGAGTGGCCCGTTTCGAGTGTCATTTTGCAGAGTTTGTGTGCTCAGCTTTTATCCAGTTTGGGTATGAATTCATCAGAAACAAAGCTCAGAGAATTAGCTTTAGAGATCTTAGGACAAATTACTGCAAAATTAACAGAAGACGCCGTCGCCTGTGACAACGATGACCTCTTGCAAACGTTTACCAAAGATGAAATTGACATGGTGAAAGCAGAAGCTCGGAGTAGTTTCATGGCATTCGGGTTGGCAAACAAGGACATTGCCAAAATCAGAACCGATGGCACCTTCGGATCTGATGCGCGAATAGAAAGCACAAGAGATTTGGACACGCTTGTTCTTGAGAGCATGCTTTTGTGGTATAATTACCAGATCGCGGACCAAAGCTCGACCTCGCGCAGCATTCCGCCGCAACCTGTGATGTTCTACCTGGCCCAATGGTCGCGAGAATGGGAGAAACAGGGGACAAGTTTCCGTTTGGGCTCAAACATACCTGGTGGAAGTCACGCGGTGTACGAAAAGCTCTTGATGATTTTCAATGAACGAAGCACGGAGTGCTTGTCGCAGCGCCATGGAGGATCCTCGATATTATCTCGAGCTGATAGCATCCGCGTGTGTCGTTTTCTACGGCAAAATCAGCCACTCACTCAGCAGATTGACGTCCTGATGCGAAGACTGGTTGGAGCGCTTGAAGACAATGCCATAATGGTACGAGCAGCCGCTGTGCGCGCAGTAGCTGTTGTTATCAGCGCAAACCCTCGATTGTTACATTTGAATCGGATACACGCAGCAATAGAGAGACGACTATCAGACAGCGGCACCATGGTGCGTTCTGCAATCGTTGAACTTCTTGGTAAACATATCATCGATGATGAAGAGGTTGCTGATAAATACTTTCCTGCAATCTTTGAACGCATTTCAGATGTTGGTGTTAGTGTCCGAAAGCGCGTCATCAACGTGTTACACAAGTATTTGTCGCTGACATCTGACTCTAAGTATGAGCGCCGGATTCTCAGATGTCTTGCATTTCGTATCCTTGATGATGATGTAGCCATTCAAGATTTGGTGGTGCGTATATTCCGTAGCATATGGCTGAGTGATGAACATTCAACTGATATCCTCAAGCTGCCATCTGCTGGAACATTAGAGAAGTGTGTTGACGATCGTGCAAAACAGCTGGTAGAAGTGTTGTGGGATGTGTACTGCCGTGTCAGTCGCAAGGGCCTTGCCAAACTTCCCCTTTTGCAAACTTTCCCAATAGTTATTATTTTGCGAAAGGCGATTTTCCCACCAAATGAAGCAATAAAAAGTGGGACTTCTCGAACTAGCACTATTTCACAAGAAAACATGGATAACTTTTTCAGGACTGCGAGACGACTATGTCAAGCTATTCTAAATGGGTTTCTCAGTCATGAGGAACGATTGGACAATACAGCTATAGCAACAGGCAAGATAACTCACAAGGACATAGATGGGACGGATAGGGTGATCGCGAAAGACAGGCTGTTTTTTTTTCCTCCGTCAGTCCGTTATGCACTTGCCCTTCATGTTCTCTGTGTCACTGACAAACGTCTCTGCATTCCACCAGCGGATCCAATGGAATTTGCGACAACATTACATCCGTACATCAAAAGGTCAGAGAATGATCCATACAACTCTATGCAGTTACAATGTTGCATATCTGTTTTGGATGCGGTAATCAGAGAGTCAAGATCCCTAACTTCTGACTTTGCAAATGAAATTGAGAAAGACTTACGTGTCATTTTGCTCCGCAACGCATATCATGGCGTGCTACATCAAGCAGCTCACTGCATTTGCACGATCGCCGATATGCAACCCAGTGCGCACATTCCATCGGGTGCATTGCAAATTACCAGACGCTTCGTTGGGCTGCTCCATCATGTGCATGATCAGCAGTCCATGTCTCCTGAAGAGCATGCGCATATCCTTCGAGCAATTTTTGTGCTTGGTCAGATGTCTAGATTCGGCGCTGATGCTCTCGAAGCCTCTGGGGAAGATTCTATATCTCCGGCATCACTATTGCGCATGTTCCATCATTTTCTTTGTCGGCCGGGTAGTTCTGATTTCAACATTAAACGCAGTGCACTGCAAGCATGTGGTTACACTTTTGTTTCACGCCCACGTTTGATGCTATCCCCTGATGGCGACTTTGGTAAGGCCTCTATGGACCGGATCATGCGTGCGGCTCTGAGCCGCTCTGCTGAAAGTGGCATCAAAGAACAGATGCTACAGAATCTAGATGACTTTTTCCGAGAGGAAGAAATCAACATTTTGGTACCAATGACAGATAAAGTTGTCTATGATATTCAGTCAGAAAATGCAGGAACGCAATTTCTATCGAAGTTCAACAACCCCTGGACTGCGCTACGTGGAAGTCGACAGCTCTGTCCAGCTGACGATAGTATCAAGCCTCAAGACCGCAACCGAATTACGCTTGAAGGAGAATTTCAAGTTGTAAACGGTGAACACGAAAGTCACCTCGCAAATGGTGTTGCTCAGCGATACTGGCCTGATATTCTCCAACTTTGCGTTGATTCAGTTGCATCTGTCAGGCTTCAGGCATTGCACCTCGTGGAAGTTGTATTACGTCAAGGTCTTGTGCACCCGATGTCATGTTTTCCGCACCTGATTGCTCTGCAGGCGGACCCTACCAATAACATCCGAAAGCTTGCTTTGCGAATGCTGAGGTATCAACAGGGCAGATATCCCGATTTCTTTGATAATCAATTCAGTGCCGGGATGCATTTGATGTTCGAGTTTTGTCGAAGACTGCTACAGTTACTCAGGCAGGCGAATGATGACCAAACGCCATCCAACCATGAGGTGATATAGCTTTTTAATGACTTTTTTTTTTGGCCTTCTGAATGTGAACTTCAACTACATGACCGTATAAAAGGCAGTGAAAGTGGCAAGCGCAGATGACATCAGCCGTGGTTGTGCAAATATATACAAAATGATAAACCAAAGTCGTCATGCACGTTTGAGGACCATCCGCGCAATGCTCCGCCAATTTGAAGGTGATGCATCAAGATCAGAGATTCCGTACTTGTGTTTTCTTGCAAATGTCATTTCTATGCTGCCATACACAACAAATGACGAAGTTTTATTCGTCGTCTTCCACCTCAATCGAATAGTTTCGCTTCGCGCTGCCACAGTTCACGACGCACTTCGTGGACACCTTGAAAAAGCTGGCCGTCTCGCGGCGGGGAAAATATCGGAACGAAGGGTGGATTGCACAACGCGTCGAGATATTGAACTTTCAACCATTCTGTCGTTGATCTTAGCGCTAAAACAGCATTTTGTTAGAAATTTTGAGCTTACTGCTTCTCGGATTCATGCATACACACCTTCAGAATCGCTGAAAACAAATGAATTACTTCGATCTAAACGGGAGGGTGGCAATCTCGATATTTCTTGGGTTGATCCAATGGCAGGAAATAGTGTTGATGGGAGCGTACGCCAGGCAAATATATTTTTTGCGTTGTTGCACGAAAATGCAGACCAACAGCATATCCCGCAATTCGTGGACGGGTCCGAACAGGTGTTGCGCAGGAAATCATCCGATCTCGCTGATAGAAGAACCAACAGTGAGTATCAACTCCTCCTGGTTGGGAAAAACAATTTTAATTGACAAAAATGTTTGTCCCGGCTAACTAGCTAGGATGCCGAAAGCGCGGAAAAGAGACCAACTTTGCCCCGCACAAGAAGATTGCGCAAACACCGTGAGATTAATCCAAAGACAAACAAGATTTGAACTCCATAAAAGAGAGTGCCTTGCTTGCTCTGTGCGTGCAATCAATTCTACCTGCTTTTCAAACTTGGATACCTGCATCGTGAACAAGCTGCAACTTACTCGGTGCTGAATTTAAAATCGAACACTAACTCTGCACTGTACGCGACCTCGACTCCCATGCACACAAACGTGCCAAATCAGTTGCATGCATTTTGTCACATGCGCCTGCATTCGAGCATCTGAACATGTTTGATCGGACATCATCTCCGCTCATATCAACTTGGATTGCTATGGCAACTGCAGCCGCCACAGAGACATCCGCCGGCTCGCAAACTATTGCCAACTTTGCATGCGGATCCCACCTTATGCGGCGACCAAAGCTGACGCCCGAGTTGAGTATAGCGGAAAAATGAAGTTGAACATCGTGGCCACGCGCCATTGGATTTGGCAGTTTGATGATTTGAACCGCGATGCCGCAAGATATCGCTCTTCTGTACAGCTTCACATGATCGTTGCATTCCAAGTTTTTGAGGTCATCGTTACCACAAGTATCTACAACTCGTTCTTTACCACAAACGAGGATAGCATCGAAACATGACTCGTGGAATGAGATGTGAAGCGCCTCGCTAATGTCTAGGATTTCCAGTCTAGGCATGGCAACAAAAGTCAAGGCATATCTAAGTTCCGCAAGAGTGAATGAGTCATTTTGCAAGTGGAAAACAGTTCGATCTTCAGCATTTTGTTGATTTTTCAAGCCAATGTAATGTTTTTTGAGAGCTGCAGCTGGTTGGCCCTGTAGCAACGGAAGTTGCGAACGGTGGTATTTCCAATTGCATGTCGATAGACTTGTAGATAATGAGCCAACTTGCTCACATTGTCGTGATTTCATTTTACCAAAAGTTATCGCCTTTATGGCACTAAGTTTTCCCCTTATTTGAGTGACATCAGGCCGCCCACGGGGATCTCGAACAAGTATCCAAAGGACGAACGATTTGATGACCGGCATATAGTCGAGCAGGTGCAGCGATTTCTGAGGGATGAGCTCAACGCCCTGTGTGACAGTTCGTAAGAAGAATCGAATCCAGTCAACATCATACAGCTGAAAACAGGGAACAACCAAATAAATAACCAAATAAACGTTACGAAGGTAGCAAGTAATTATATTGCTGTGTGAAAACTTCATTAATTCATCGGAGGCAGGTTTGATGTTTTGATAGTGGGATTTTCGCCGTGCCCGGATGGAAAGGTCGTCAGATCAAATCGAATTTCAAGACGTCCGTAAACGATGCACACTTCGAAATGATGAGGAATGGATATAATAAGAATTAATACTCCCTTACATGTACTCATTTGCGAGTATTTCAAACAATAAGCAGCCCAGAGCCCATGCGTCCACACGATCGCCACAGTCACTACAATTACGTCGATCGGGTGTCTCTCCATCGATTGATGCTATTTTGCTAATCATTAGCATTTCAGGTGCCTTGATGTACTCTGTTCCATGGCTATGCAATGTTCCTGCATTATGTAACCCTGCATAACGGCGACTCTCCCCAAAGTCAGATATGAGGACACGAAACGGCGGAACTTCATTCCATCTCTCTTGCAATGGGTCCCAAAAGTCCTTGACTGAACAGCTTGTCTCTGGTTCTAAAAGAAAGTTGTCCGCTTTGATGTCGTAGTGCACAACGCCAAAATCTGAAAGTGCACAAACAGCATCAACACAAAGCGAGAATACATTCAAATGAAGCTGAATCGGCAGGCACATATTTCCTGCCTCAATACTGTAGTTTTGCGAAGCTCGCCAGCATTTCAGAGACGCTGGATATTGTCGCATTATGATGAAAGCGTGACCAAAAGCAATACCATAGTCACAAAGTTTCACGACGAATGCTTCTTTTTGCATTTCCTCAAGCACCTGTATCTCTGAGAAAACGGAACTCGTTTGCCATTGACCAGAACTCTCGAAAACCTTTGCAGCTGCATCATTCCATGTATCGACCTTGAGCTCAAGAGATAAAGAACAATGGTATACATCTGCATATGATCCACGACCAATAAGTTCAAGAGATGTATATTTTGATGGCTCAAAAAGACTCTCGCAAGAGATGCGAAGAAGGCGTATTTCATCCCAACTGAGAACGTGTCTGTGTGACAACAACAGGTTCTGGGCCGAAGCATTTGCACGACAGTTCACATGCGAGCGAAGAGATCGATAGCCGGCCTCTGTCCAGTCTTGAAGCTGAACGCTGGTGCATTTCCTTGCAGGGATTTCATTCCAAAGAATATTTCTTCGAGTACTAGTAGCAAATGTAGCTAATACTAATTCAAGAACATGTATATGGATCCTGTGAGCATCATACAATCGACGCAGCTTACGACCCACAAAATATGTAAGAACTTCATATGGTGAACACGACAATGGAATTTCGGATAACTCGGTACCTTTCAGAAATTTGACATCTGCTGATGCTTTCTGCGGATCTTTCCTCGTCATATGGAAAAGATCCACGATATCTGTTACCTTCGAGTTTAAAACTTTGTTGATGCCGCCGGGAGCATGACATCTATCCATCCTCGCGCTCTTAACTCTCAAGGCTTGTTGATGAAAGATATCGTGTTCTAGGCCAATTTCATTAATGACAAATTTTGCAAGATGATGTTGAATGACATAATCCGAGCAAGTTGTATAATTTCCAACTGTTTTTTGAGTGGTAGAACAGACACAAGTCTTCGAAATACGTGATCGTCCACATAATCTATTCAATGAACTCACGCTATGAAAGCCCGACTTATGTAATGTATCCATGCCTTCTGACTTAAGAATCCGAGTAAGTGAAGTCAGCAGAATGAGATGCTTTGCAATAAGCTCATCACAACCAGGTTGGTCAAGTGGAATATGTTTAAAGCGTGTGATATAGCTGTGCAGGAAGGATATGAAAATGACGTGGAAATATGCAAATAACGATTCCGGCGAGTCTACATTCAGATAGAACAATGTTGACAACGTCACCTGCGCAAGTGCCAGCGAATTAATACACATGTGATCCCCGAGGCATATCCTATTTGGATATGTCAGTGTACCGACGCATGGATCCATGATGTCTTCATATTTGCGTGTCGCAAGGCCAGATCTTGGTTCAAAAATACATTTCAATCTTGCCAACATAATCAGAATAGCACTGAGGTGGCGTTGGTCACTGTGCTGAAACTCATGATTATCTTCGCTAGTCGCATTGCTATGCAGGATTAAATATAGTTGAGTAATTGAAGTGAAATAAGATTTGACAACATAGCAGGGATTCAAATCACTTGAGTGGGTGTCTTCGTAATTGATACCCGAAGGCCGCCTTTTGCTTTCGAAATCAGCCAGTGCAACGTCCATGTACTTTTGAACAAGCGAGATTGATCCGTGCTCACCCAAAAATAGCTTGGTCATCATCTGCGCGAGTGAGGGAGAGGAGCGAGTCTGCGCGATTTGGGTGTTTATCACACAGGCTGCACGAATCCATAGACAAATAATGCCCCATAGCGAAGATTTATTACATGTTTTCACCGAGGAAGATAGTGCGGCAGAGAGCAAAAAACGAATATGAATAAGAATCTCGATGGAGATGGTAGTATCGCGTCCGTATAAAGCTGGTGCATTTTCAAGATAACTGGTAAGTGTCACAAGCAGCCATTCCAAAGTCAAACAATGCCTAGCAGATAGTTCACCCCAAAAGACGCAGCTCATCCATAAAGAATCTGAGTGTCCCCGAAGTCGAGCAAGGAATAAATCTAAACTATAGAAGCTTGAGTCCTTAAGCAGTTTTGGAAGGTAGGCTCGCGCATTCACTTCCTCGAGATATGGATGATCGCCACAACACTTAAATGGTTGGTGTTCAAAGTACAAAGAAGCCGATACAGTAGAAAAAGCTCTTGCAATTGTTTTAGGGATCATGGGTGCTTCGAAAGGGTGTGTGGCATGCATGACTTGACAGTGGATCGCAAACTCTGATACAAGAGCAAACAGAGAGAGCTGCATGAACGGAGAAAACTTTGAAGGTTCTCGTTTCGATCGAGGAGACTGTCCCGTGGCTATAGATGACCAACATTTCGAACTGTTCGGTGCCTTGCGCGCCACATTACACGCCTTGCGTTGACCCGCACATGTATCAGGTGCAGTACTGTTGACAAAACGATAACGTCTCCCATGCGCGAGGGCATTTGGAAAGTCTGACATGAAAATGTTCTCTCCGACTTCTTCAGAAAAGAAACCAAATGCAGATCGTAATTGGGAAGCCCTGCAACACCTCACCGCTGTTTTTTTCGAAAACACTTCAAACGACCTCTTCAAACTGCGAGGAAATTTACGTGGCGGCGACATAATGTGCTTTTCAGGCAAATTGTTGCTCGATGACCTCTTGGTGTGAGTTTGTTCTGAAGTCTTTCCTCGAGAACATAGTACTGCAGCTTTAGTGCTTTGTTCTGCGGAAAAGAAGCTGAATCTGGGTTTGCTCGATACCACCCTCAGCTTGCCCACATGCGTAAAAAAATGGGGGGATTGCGGTGATATTTCGGACAAGTTCATGACAGGGAACACGGCATCATATATTGCTGCATCAGACAAAATATTGAGATATTCACATTTCATCAACGCCTTCTGTAGTTCAGAGAAAGCTTGCAAAGAGGCGATGAAATGTAAAAGATCTAGAAATGGCGGCTGGCGTATGGCACCAGTTTTCAACATGATGACAACTATTTCAGCGAGCTCTTTCGCAGCGTGACAATGCACGCCTTTACTCCTTTCATTGGTGGAGGCCTCAGACGATTCCAACAACGCTTTCAGAACTTTTTTACAACTGTAAGAGGCATGGTTTGCAGAAAGAAATTTGAAAGGTCCTTCACCGCAGCCCAACCCTACAGCAGCGACTGCTACTCTGACGAACCCGGCATCTATGATGGTTGACAGAATGTCCAGAGAAAGATCACCGGCCAGGTCAATGTCAAATTGCGGTTCGAAAGTGCTCGTGTTTTGGCAGAGTACTCTTGAACCACTCATCGTTTTCAGATAGTGAGTTTCCTCGGGCAACATAGACCAGCAAAGTTCCACCGGGCGGGAGTTATTTCCCGGAAACGTGACACGCAGCGCTGCCGTTCGTGGTTAGTAGGTTACACTTCACCTTTGTGAGTGCCACATTTTTGAGCCGTAATTAAAGCTCGGGTTGCCAGAGTAAGTCCCCGAGAAGGTTTGACACTGGGTAAGAGAATTCGTTTACACGCGAAAATTAATACACCCTGGTAGCTAGCTACCTGGCTCTCGAGAATAATAATGAAGCGCAATCAAATAATGAGGAACCAATGAAGGGCGCTTATTATGACAACATGGGATTGATCATGTTCAGTTTCGAAATATTTTGCTTGATTGAAAGGCATTTTGATCGCAAAAAAGATCCTGAATTTCGGGAGATTTTGGTTTCAACCGATCATTTTGCGGCTTAGAAATAAAGGAAGGTTGATCGAGAATGCCTTTTTCATATTTACGCTGACCCATAAACCGTGACGGTCATATGAACAGGGATACATAAATGCAGAATTCTCTTACGTAAGCTGCCGCGATGATCCTGTTCATCATGGTCCTATCAAGCATCTGAATTTCACTTTCAAGTCCACGATCAAGACCATCATGTCCTCTTCGATCAAATCCTGATCGTTTCCAGCGCCTCGAGCCGAAAAGAGCGGTTTGATAGGAGATCTATCCTATCATATCAAATCTAAGTTATTACCTACTGCGCTGTATCAACCAAGAGACCACAAGTTGACACTACCTTCGTACCTTCGAAGGTATAAAATAATATCATAAAATCACAATGATTCAATAATTTACCTTCGAATCCTATCGAATGAATGAAGGTACAAGCAAAGTGAAATCTTATTACCTTACTTCGAAGGTATTTTATTATTATTATTATGGCACATATACTTTTTATTTTATTTTTTTGGCACCGGGGGCGGTGACTGGCAGAGGGAGTGGCCGAGGAGCCGCGTCGCGGCTGTTCAATCAATAAACCCTGAAAACCCGACCCCAACCCCCTAAAATGACGGCGCGGACCCTAAAGATACAGCGCACCGCTCGTTACTCGCGCGTCAGCGGCTACATGAGCGCTCATCTTGCTCAAGTAAGAAGAACGCTCCTGTCAGCGCGTGGCGCGCTTCAGAAGCTATATGGGAAAGATTAACTCAAGGGTGACTGGTCCCGCCCGGTGCCAAAAATAACAAAATGGGGAGGTTTGAGGTCCGTTTGATTGATGGGACATTTTTTTATCGATACTCGTTGCAATGTACGAAACCTTACGAATTATAACGAAACTTACGAGTATTGATTGCTGTCAGTCGTCTATTCACCAAGGCGTGCACGCCGAAAGGGACCGGTCAAGCGATGCGCCGTTTCCCTGGTCCAATCCCCGTCGTGAACCATCATCACGCAGTAAGAGACAACGGGGTTGGAAAATTGCAAGCGGATGTTTTCACATCGGTGAAGGTCATGTTGCTTCGCAGTCGTCGGTTTTGTCAAAGAGATAAATATTGGCATGGTAAATATCGTACACGGCGCGGAACCCATCTATCAATTTCACGGCTTTTGAGTGGATTCTTTTCGATCATTTTGTCCCGATCACTCGTACTACTTGCCACGTGGTATCCGGGCGATGAAACGATCCGCTTCACTAGCGAGGGGCCGCTGCGCTTGATGTTTAGTAGGAGCGGCCTGTCCATTGGAAACCATCACGAACTCCATTTCACAAGGGAGATCAAACTTGATGCTCAAGAAGGCTCAATAAAGAGAACAAGAAAACCTTCTACAGTACAAGGGAAGATTGCAGAACGCCCAATGTGGAGCGCTGACTTGAATGTTACGATGCTTGCAGAACTTTCTCTTGAACCAGCGCCACCAAATGGACGAGGAAGTGCATGCTTCTTCAGGGTTCATAGCGACATTCCGCAAATTACCTTATTTGATGATGGACAAGTGTTGATACATAAACTACAAGCGCCTGCAAATATTGCTCAACAAACCTTTCCAAAAATTGATCAACTGCGGTGTACTCATTTTCGTTTGATGACAGAATTGTCGCTGGTGGCACTGCATCGTAAAGGTGGGACGCCCACTGCCTCGCTGACGAAGCCAGATGGCTCAGCTGGCAAAATACTCATGATGAACTCCGCCACAACATTTGACATGTTATTCGAATATCACCTGACACTCCTGAACCATCAAGTTTATGCGGAATATCATCATTATGCATATATTCTAGCGCTAGTCAAACCTGTTGAACTTCATGGACGTTCTGCGAAATTTGCGAAGCACATCGCCATGGGCACACAGCTAGCTCAAACATGGATCCCGGCCCGACAATCTTGGGATATTGTATGCCACATGGACCTCGATGCATGGCATGCTAGTTGGGCCCCATTTAGTTCCTATGCAGATATGTGGCCATCCCACAAAGACTTATTGCTTGGTGATACAGGGCAAATCTGGCTCAACTCAGGCTTGATGTGTGCACGTCCGACAAGATGGGCATTGCGCTTCTTCGATCGTGTGATAAATGCCGTTTTCTTATATGCAAGAAATGATGGCGAGTTAGGAGCAGGTGTAGGTGACCATCCCGACCGTGATAGTGCCGAGGATTTTGTTTCTTTGGGCTTCAAACGCGATCAACCTGCAGTTTGGCACGTCTTATCCCAAACATGGGCAGATGACGCTGGAGTTCCGTATCAAGGTCCAGGCTGCATTGATTGGGGATCTGCTTGCAACCCAGACGAAAATCCGCTCGAGTGCTGGCACTGGTGCCATTGGGATGCTTTACAACGTACTGGTCTACAGGAAAGGGCATCTCAAAGTCACTCAAAAACTACTAGATGGAAAGGCTTGGAAGATGTAAATAGACTCACTCATGTCCATCTTGCACCGCCACGAGGTACAGAGTCGGCAGTGAGGAATCAAGGTCAAGGAGACAACAGTCCCCCAGCCTTGCATCGCATGTGTCTACGTTCTTGTTATAGTGTGCTTTCGCGTGCTGCAATTAGTCTTTGTTCTCTGCTATTTGGAGGTTCTGTTTGCTGGCCAAAAGATGTTGATAAAATGAGTCTTTGCGATGGAAAAGGCTGCATGATGCAGATGAATGATGGAGGAGGAGGATGGATAAAACATACTGGACATCAGCACTGGCGCGATATCCTCCCGAAGTGCGTGCCAACATCGGTATCGGAAGCGCTACAGGTGCAGAGAGACTTCCTTTCACATTGTGAAAGAAGGAAAAATGACCAATGATGTTACCGGGGCCGGAGCTTGGATCTCTCAGCAAAATAAAATTTCCTTCAGTTCATGGCGGAGATCCTCAGAAAAATATTGAAGATGGGAGCGAACTGCACCTCAGTGAAGGATTTTGAGTACAACATAACATCGAACGTCACTTTTTAAATTAAAATTGGAACCTGGACATCTCCGTTGGTGTTAATCATGTCGTGTTCTGAAGTATGTTCTAAGAATGACCACGACGTGATCTCGTGACTTTGGTAACTATCGCCGGTGCTCGCTGTAAACCCGACCCATGCTGCGCCACGATCAAGTTTCAAGAAGGCGGAAAGGCTCATTGGTACGGATAAAGTAGGGCTGGTCGAGTCATCAATATAGATGCGAAGTGTACCAAGCCCATGCCGAAAATGTACAGCAGAAGGATATATCAAGTCAATAAGATGAGGAGCTGCTTGGAATGATGGATGTAATGCTATCTCAGTTTGAAATAGTGGATCGTATCGCAAATGCACATTGTGTCCTTGGCCATCTGCAAGATCTGGTACGTCCAGGCAGACACCCAGGTGGTTATTGTGCTCTGCTCGAAGCTCGCCAACACCTCGGGTGAGAACCGCAAGATGGTTTTCAAATGGATCCTTAAGCTCGGAATCAAACCAAGTATCAAACTCAACTACAACCGCGTTTGAAATACCACTATAGCCAAGACCACCGCCGCCCGACCCGAGTGCCTTCGGACTATAGTTTTGTACAACAAAAGCGAAGCCATCGCCACCGCGTCTTGCGCACTTGCCTTCAGAATGATCCACCCACTTACACGGTCCAGGGGACTTGTCTTCGTCGCGGGGCACGACGCGAAAACTGAATTCTGTGCTAAAACCGCCGATAACAGTCTGCTTCACACCATGCCATACAGCGCCTGCAAGATTAGGTGCTGCCGGGGTTAGGCGTAGTGAGGTTCCCGTTCTGTTCGCAACACCCTGTGGAAGCAGAGGCTTTCAGCTAAATTTAAAAAAATAGATAGCGAGCAAGGTATCAGTTTCCAACTTTAGTTACCTGCGAGAGGATTCCATCCGCGTCGGTAAAGTCTGGAAATGCGAAGCTTGCCCCGACAGTGCAGCTACGATGCGCTATTGACAGCAAGATGAGAGCGTGGAGCGCCGAAAATGTTTGTGTTGTAGTTGAATGGTTTCCCCGCACGGCACGGTCAATCGGGCAACCCTCGGGCAATGCACTCAACATCACTTGTCCCTTGAAAGCCTGCCTCGCAGCATCAGACCAGTGTCATCTCCAGATGAACCGTGGATGTGTAAACACCTGGGAAGCAGGCGCAATTATGATGGTGAGGCACTCCTAAGAACATTTGTTGACTTACCAAAAAAATATGTCCAATTAATATTCTTTTTATTATGCAACGGAAATGAAAGTACGCATATAATATATCTGTCCCGAAACTGTCCCGAAATCTGATCGACCAATATACATGTTCGATGCATAGTTTGTTGATTGATAGAGCCCGGGCGTTTCATGAGTCGGGAGCGAAGTCCGTCCAGTATAAAAATATGTGAAAATTATATGAAAAAAATGTTTTAATAATTCAATAGTGGTCATGCTGAAGCAGCTTCATCTCGATGTAATGGGAAAGGCACATATATAGCGCTTCTTGCGCCCGTGGGCGGTCCTATCCGCTGGGCGTCTGCACAAAATAGAGTTGGCTCGATCTAATAAATAATATCTTTTGTGGGCACCAGAGAACTATGCAATCAACCGGTTCGTGTCCTACTACGAAACGAAAGTTCGGATATCGTGCTAGAACAAAAGCCAAAACTGTGTGCATCTTTCTCGTCCTCGTCGGCGCACTCCTCCAGCTATATCCGATCAGATCTCCAAATTCTTGCCAGATATCGCGTCAAGGTGCCAATGTTGCAGTACTCATGTACGGGCAGGCGCGTACCTTGAATCGTACGCACTGTAGCATAACTGAGCACATTCTCACACCACTCTTGCTTGCAAGCCACAAGGTGCATGTCTTCGTTCACGGCGAGTTGGATGGCGATAGCTGGCAATACCACGCATACCTGGATCAAGTATCGAAAAGAGGAATTCGATATCAAATCGACATGCAGGGCCCGCCTCGGGCTGCGCCGCAGTGTTCAATGGCCCTGGACGAGAAGTATGAAACACGCATGCGACGATTGGTGAAAGAGGGTGACACGTACGCCGCAGAACTTTTGATGCGGCTGAAATACAGAGAATCTGTCAACTCTCTCCGCAAGAAGTTCGAGAAGACTGAGGGGATTGCGTTCGATGCAATCATTCTTGCAAGATCGGACGTCGTGTACACGAGTTCACTGCCACCACTCTGCGTGCTTGACGACAACATCGTACAAGTTCCCCCGTGGCAACCGTATGGTGGGATCAACGATAGGTTCCTTGTTGCAAGAAGTGGCCCCGCGCTTGATCACTACTTGGGTCTTCACACGGGCTTGTGCGACAACGGATTCGTGACAAGACTTCCTTGGCGATGGAAAGGAATGAATGCAGAGCGGATATACGCTTGGTGGATGCGCCGAGGTGGATTCCAGGTCGAGACATGGCTGTTGAAGAAATTTGTCTTCTACCGTTTGCGCAGGAGCGCAACTCTCGCGGAAAGTCCAGACAGTGACTTTGGACAACACAAAGGCGCAACAATTTTCAATTCGAAATATAATCCATCTTCAGTCCCGTGGCCGAGCGTGTTGAAGAATCTTTCACTATGCCCCCCATTGGCGAATAACTAGCTAGAACGTGAGTTGTTGTGGGGCCCTTGGACACAGGTATTCGCGTGTTCGGCAACGCTCAGTGGCTATATGTTGAATCCAGTCGGCGTGTTTCAACACCATTTAGGGACTCCGATTTTCATGGTGTACCCCAAGCCGGGATACAGGGGCATCGAGAAATTTGTCATCCCAGAGGGATGCGCCCTCGAGACGGATATTTCTTTACAGTCAGTATGCTTACAGATGTATATTTATAATGTACAATTATCCAAAAAAAAGATTAGCTTTCATCATCTCCCACCCACGTATTCATCTGGGCTATATCATCTTTATGAAAGAAATGTTCGGGTTCCCGTCGTCTCTTATTTTGCTCGAGAGATTCAACATCAACATTGTTTTCTTGTGTTTTCAACATTTGCTTCAACTTATTGTTTTCTTTTTTCAAATTTTCAACAATTGTAACAGTGTCTGTTATCGACAATTGCTTTAACTGATGTCTTTCTTTTTTCAATTCTTGATATT
>MDSX01098850.1_pt1 | contig 17456 bp, 22 predicted proteins | sample 811141 | NCBI WGS metagenome assembly MDSX01 (sample SAMN05326642, study PRJNA326480) | marine metagenome | isolation source: seawater | place: Atlantic Ocean: South East | collected 2010 | reverse complement strand
TAACTTTCATCAACAATTTCCATACGTTCTTTGACGTATGCAATTACATCTGCTGTAATTTTATCCTTACTAGTGATGTTGTCTACATCTGAAAGTACCTCTGCAGCTGCATCAATTGTGTACTCTTCCATGTCCATCACCCAATTCTTCACTCGACTCATTAATTCACCTCTTTTTTCAGTTTATATAGTTATTATAGGCCATGAGCCATACTTTGTCAAGGCAAATCTTTGTTTGTAAGTCATTGATTTTTAACGAGGTTTGTAAATAGTTACCAATTCATCTTTACCTTTGACCTTAATTTTGTCTATTTCGACACCTTTTAGGTCATTTGGTAACTGTTCTTGGGTATATGATGAGTAAATTGTATTGACGATACCCCCACCGCGAGTCTTATAATTACGAGTTGCAGCCTCTAATCTTGCGGCTAGATTGACTGCATCACCGATAACCGAATAGTCAAATCTGGTAGAACTTCCCATATTACCAACAATACATGTTCCTGTATTGACACCACTACCGATATTAATCTCTGGTAGTCCTTTCTCCTTCCATGCAGCCTTTAGGTTCTCAGTTTCTACTGCACATTGCATTGAAGTTTTGACTGCCATTTCTGCATGGTTTTCACAGTCCAGTGGAGCGTTCCAAAATGCCATGATACAGTCACCCATATACTTGTCTACCGTTCCCCCATTATCCAAAACTATCTTGGTCATGCGGTCTAGGTAGTCATTGATACAGTCAACTAACCCCTCTGGATCATCATTGTTTTTGTAATATTCCGATATAGGTGTGAACCCAACAATGTCCATAAAAAGAAAACTCATCTCTCTACGTTCACCACCAAGTTTTAATGCTTCTGGATTTTTCTGTAAAATTGCAACCTGTCTTGGGTCAAGGTAGTGTTCAAACTGTTTCTTGATCTGTTGACGTAATCTAAACTCTTCCATGAACCGTAGGAAAGCTGCAACTGCCCAAACAACAAACATAGTCAAAATAGGATAAGACCAATCTATTAGATAACTGTATTCAGTGAATAAGTATGAACTACCATAATAAGACCCAGCAAGAAACAATGGTAAGAGTATTGCACCAAAATACCAACTTAGTGTTAACACCACTACAGTTAGTATGAGGGATGATACTAGGGTGGCCGACAGCTCCGCTAAATCCGACCAGAAAGGCCTTGTAATGTTCCTTCCTGTCATCATGGTTGTTATAGATGCAGCTATCAAATCATGGCTTTGAATAACTCCCACTGGAGTTGAAACTGGACTACCAATACCAGATGCAGTTGGTGAAAGTATAACAATCTTCCCTTTGAAATCTAACCCATCAAATAACTCTTTTTCTACTAATCTGTTTATTGGATAAGTTTTCGTTTTCCATTTAAAGTCAATCCAAATTGCGCCATTTGCATCAGTTGTTATTGTTTTGTATTTTGGTATGCGTAATGCTTCAACACCACCCTCACCAATTTTCATCTGATAGCTCATATCTCCAGCAGCTGTTCTTAATATTTCCATTGATAAAGATGGATACAACTGTCCGTCTATCTGTACCACCAGTGGCATCCTACGAACCACACCATCACCCTCTGGTGCGATCAACATCATACCTACACCTATTGCTGATTTTGCAAATGATTCTAATGGCCCAACCGCACCCTCGTAATTATACACCCAAGGTTGCCAAGGAGCTCCTATCGTTGCAACTCCTCTTGGTACAGGATTGCCTTTGGTTTGATTTGCTGGTATTTGACCTATGATGGTGGGAGTCTTTTTCAACATTTCATCAAATTGTTTATCACCGCCCATTCTATCTGCATCTGCAAACAGTATAGGTACTACAACAATCGCAGCTCCCAAACGATATAGTTCTTCAATGTCTTTTGCTAATTCGTTTCTGGGCCAAGGCCACTGACCATGCTCTCTTATAGAATCATTATCTATTTCTACAGTTACAATCTTTTCTGTGATTGTCTCCTGTTGTGTTCTTTGGTGTTGGTCTAGTGCTTTCAGTCTCACCATGTCGAGAAACCAAGGGTCTGAATAACGAATACCACAAAAGAGTAAGATAACTAATATAGAGACAATCCATTTTTTCACTTTAATTTCCTTGTGTTAATGATATTCCACAACCACCAGAGGTCTGGCAGTTTTGTGTAATAGAATAAGATTGCGCTGTATTTCCTTGTTGTGTTAATGACAAATCAGTGTGATAAGAACCAAATAAATTTACTGTTGCAGTATGATCTCCATCACCCTTCTGCATTACCTCTTGTTCTCCACCGTCCGTTCTTATATCCATATATAGGGATTTGTCTCCATTGCCCTTTTGTGTAATAAAGGTATCGTTGTTATCACCATTATAATAATATATTTGTGCGTAGTGGTCAGCATTACCTGTACCTGTCTCTTGTCCTATCTTTATACTATTACCATTTGCATGTACATCAAGGTTAATTGTGTGGCCACCATATTCAGAATTGGGCGTAGTGCCAGAACAAGTTGTATCTGTGCTACTAGAAAATGTAGCACCCTGACAAACATGAAGATCGTTATTATTTCCTGGCATATGAAAACCTATTCTGTTTGAATCCGAACCTGTGGTATTATACTGTTCAAATTTAAGAGTGTTGTTTGTTCCATCTATATCACCACCCCAAATTTTACCAGAACCCCAATAAGACACCCAACTAATTGTATTGTTATTTCCTACTTGATTAAAATCAAGTGTATTATCATCGTGGGCCATACTAAGATTTACAGAATTATTGTTTCCGTCCTGATTAATAGTTATTGTTGTATCATCACTGGTAGTAATTTGTTCTATGTACACACTGTTATCAGCATGTGCGATACTACTCAGACTGATAGATAACAATATTATTAGTAGTTTCGTCATCTGTCGTTATCTCCGGCACAGGTATTCCACCTTGCGTTAAATTAATTATATACCCCCAATCAGCATTTAGTTTTAGATGTATATTGCTATTTCCAACCTGTCTAATTATTTCTAAACGAGAACCATCACGAAGCGTATTGACTTGAGTTGCTTTGTTGAACCCACTTGTTCTTCCATCTACCATTTCTGACTGTGCGGTTAGTGCAATTAATTGGTCTAGTATATTCATTAACAAATCCACATCTAATGGATTAATGTCTAATTCAGTAAATTCTAATTCATCTTCATCAAGCTGGTTCTTTTCCAACTCTCTATATTCTAAAAAGTCTATGTCTAATAAGTTTTTTAAACTATTACGATTTCTAACTATTTCTATAAGTTTCTCTTTGGGTGGTTTAATTATTAATAAGTTGTTAATCTGGTCTAAACTCAAATCAAGTATAACTGGTTTTGATGGAGTACTTTCTCCATTTGTGACTAGTGTAGATTGAAATGCTTGGTTGAGAACAACCTGTCCAGCATCACTTTCTACTGAAATTTTACCCACCGTTCCATCTGCATTGGGAAGTAGGATAACCAAAGATTTTCCTACCTCATCAACTGTCATGCTGAACGCAGTTCCAAGCACACCTATTCGTGCAGTTGGAGTGCGAATATCAACATTTTGAGCATTTAGTTTTGCAATATTACCACTTGCATATCTAACTGTTCCCAATGCAACATTCATTACAAGCTTCGACCCACCTTTATTATTTGTGTCATACACAAAATCATCTATCACTAACGAACTATGTGGGCTTATTGCCACATTTGTATCATCTATAAATTTTATACCAACATCACCATTTCCTGTACGGACATTATCTTTAAATTCAATACCAAAGTCTTTTTTCAGAACGAGTTTATTCTTTGCTCTTTCAACTGAGGCATTTCCTTTTTGTTTTACTACATTACCAATAGTTTCTGATAAAGCAACATTGCTTATCATCAAAAGTGCAAAACTAATCGTCCATAGTAACTGTAACATTATGTCCTGACCCTACCGTAGTTATAGAAGTCGTTCCATCGTGCGCTCCGCCTTGAGTTATTGCAAAAGTGCTTGATGAACCAGTGTGATGTAAAGTTGTATCTTGGTCAGCTGCACCAGTGTGTGTTGATGTAATAGTATTACTACTACCAATTGCTGTAATATTTGTTATTTTCTTATCATTGCCAATCATTGTTGCAGTACTGTTTTCATTAATGGTTATAGTGTTGCTATCACCAGTTGCGACTAAATCAATGTCTGCATCACCAGATGCAGCTGAGTTACCCACATTTACAGTTGTAGTATTTTGACCACCAGTTATAGTTTGAATAATGCTATTGTCAGCGGCCGCAGAGTTAGCACCAACAGAAACAGTAGATGTATTACTGTTACCTTCTTGTTTAAGTGTTAATGTCTGTGTCGCACCCACAACAGAAGCTGCAATAGTATTTGTATTACCAATTTGATCAATGTCTAATGTTTGATCGTCACCTGTTAAAGTAACTGCCGTAGTAGAATCACCAAATTTATTTGTCTGCCCATCTTGATTAATATTCGCGGTAAGACTTGCGCCCGACTGCGTTATGTAAACGTCACTCGCATAACCCACACTACACATAACAAAGTAAGCGAGAATTGTAAGTATGCTTGTTTTCATTTAATTGTCTCCTTATTTAAATTTCCAAAGCTTTTCTTTGATTCCTTCCTCAATTATCTGACTTACACAATGTTCGATTGCTTTACGAACTGCATAAGTTGTCGATTCATTCTCAGTAGTACCAGCTTCAACTTCCACCAATTTAGTACCCATATCTAAAAACTTAAAAACATTTAGACCAGTTTTAGCACTCAATATAGTTTTTTGAGAACTAACTGCAATCAATACTTCACCAGTTTGCACAGATATTAATCGTAAACTAACTGATACCATATCTCTACGGTATTCATCTTGTACACCTACTCCTAAATATCTTGCACCAATACCGCCAGTTTCTGTATTAGTGTCATAACCAACAATCCCCCCAGCAACTAAAACACCAGCAAATAGTAGAGGTCTAACTTTTTTTGCCTTATCCCCCTCATAAGTAGTTCTTGTATTTCTTATGATTTGCCGTTCTTTTAATAACTGGTCTAATTGCATCCTTTCTACAACCGTAAACCACTCTCCATGTCCAGCAGTTTTAAGTGCTTGTACTAACCACGTTCCTGCTCCTTGTGTTACTGCTGTACTTAGGGAAGCTAGATTTTCACTAGGCTTCCTTTGTCCTGTTTGATCAACAAATTGATAAACAGCTATTTCCACCTTCCTTTCGGGAGGTGCAAAATTTTGTAATTTGTTCACCATTGGTGCTGATGTAGATATAGGCACTTCTAGTTGTTCTATCGTAGTGCAACCACCTATACTAAAAAGTAAAATCACCAATAGGAACTGTAATAACTGTCTGACTTCCATTCGTATCCACTATTGTTAAGGTCACGTTTTCCGTATCTTTAACGTAACTGATTGTTGTACCTTCAAAGGTTACTGTGCCACTTTCACCAGAATTTTCTCCAAACATGCTATCGACAAGTTGTTTTGATAGCTGTGCATAAATTCTTGATTCCACATTCTTCATAAACTTTGCAAGGTTCGTGTTAGCTGCATCTCTTAACGCTTCTCTTTCTGCAGCTTCTTTTTTTTCTTTTAATGCTTTCTTTCTAGAATATTCTTGGTTCTCAATTGTAAGTACATGAGAACTGTATCCGTTTCCACTAAATGCTGGAGATTTCCACTGGTGTGTCAATTCACTAGCATTAGAGTATTCTGCAACGTGCATACATACCAGCAACGATGTTAAAATAAATATTTTAGCTTTAAAACTAATTGCTCTTTTTATCTTCATATTCATTCTTTCCAGATAACGAACTATGTTCAGCAAAGAGTTGGTCTGCTTTTTCTTTACTAATAATTTCCTCTGCTTTTTGTTCGATTTCTTCTTGTATTTTATCTTTCTCCCTGTATTCCAAAACCACGTTTACTTTTTGTTGTAATCGTATCATATCGTTGTCCAACATACGATTTTGATCTATACATTTTATAAGAGCAAGATGCATCGCATCTAGCTCTGGTTGAATACTATTGTTAATGAACGCCCAAATATAGTAAATGAAATAGCCCATGCCGACAGCCATCACAACTGGAAACCCAAACTCCGCTACCAGCTTTGCTATATCTTCCACTAATCTCTCCTTACGTCCAACTTTCCATCTTCTTTGAAGTTTTCAGCGCGAGCGATACGGTTAATATCGGGTGTCACTCCTAAAGCAGAGCTTACTAACATATCTATTTTTATAAGCTCATTACAACCTACTCTTGCACGATCTTCGAGCATCTTGCAAAACATAGTCAGAGTTTTTATTTGATCAATTATACCTTCAAGTATTTGTTTCAATACCATAAAGATAAAAAAGCCCATAATTATTGCAACCGCAATAGGCACTCCGACTTCAGCAATTAAAGTAAATACGTCCACTTGTTAAACCTCTAATAGAACTATTTATAACAATGTCTATTCAGTGAGGTATTTATGGGGGCTTATACGTTGTCTATATACCACTCCAAGTAGACATCTTCATGAAGTATTTCGTAACTATTGCAGTTACCATAGGTTTTTATGTGGGTATATACAGGTTTTGGTGCATATTTTTCAACCATTGTTCGCCAGAAACCTATTGGTTCTACTGTACAATGTGCGTTTTCACCATTGGGAAGAATTGTATTCGCTGGTCTAGTGCATATTCCTAGAAAAACAAATCTCTCTGCTCTGGAATAAATGTTATATAATGTTTCTGGAATTTGTTCTTTGGGTATGTGTTCCATTACGTCTGTAGAATATATTCCATGAAATGGCCCATCTGGTAGGGTTTGAAATTCTGAAACTGCTGGGTCATACAGTTCAGGCATCACTCCAAGTTTTTCATGATGTTTCCATTCAGAGTATTGTAACCCCTTACCACAACCATAATCAAGTAAAGTCTCTGCCTTAGTATCTTCTACTAAATCAACAATGTGTCTTAGTTGTGGTCTAAGACTATTGCCTGGAAAGTTTTGTTCTTCTTGTGCATGGTATTGTTTATATTGTTCAATAAAGTTCATTGTGTAATCTCACAAAATATTCTGCATCGACCACTACTAGAGGTTTTTGATTATTTCGTTTTATAAAAACTACTGGTTCATAATCTCCAGAGTTGGATTCTGCTTGTTCATATGATTTCCATATATTTAATGTTTCTTGATTTTTACACTCAATAGAATATGGAAACTTTTCTCTTGCAGCTCTTGCCATAATAAGGTCTTCACCGCCTGCACCCATACTACGAGACTCTACATCTTCTGGATGCACGTTCAATGTTTCAATTAATTTGTCACGAACCCACTGTTGGAATCTGCGACCTTTAGCTTTCGCTGATTGTGTTTTCATAAAAATAACCTCTATTCATCATCATCCCACTCTGGTGGTTCTACTTCATCTTTATATTCTTCAGACAATTCTGCACCACAAAAAACACAATGCTCAACTCTGTAGTAATTTTCGTCCATTGTATGAGATATTTTAAATTCTGCATCACAATGATTACATACAATTAACTTCACGCAGCAGCCCCTTCGTATGCATCATCCCACTTCCCTGATAAACCTGCTACTTCATATTCTGTAACACGATTTTCAAAAAAGTTAGTGTGGTCTGCACCATTTAGAATCCATTCCAACCAAGGCAAAGGATTTTCTTTTACCTTAAAGTTAGTTTTTAAACCTAACTGCAACAAACGCCTGTCTGTTATATACCTTATATATGACTTTACTTCAGCCGATTCTAATCCATCAACATTTCCTAATTTATATGCAAGGTCTACAAACTTGTCTTCTAATTTTACAGCAATTCTAGCCATTGAATAAATGTCACTCTTAAAATCATCATCAACTACTTTAGGATGCTCTACACAAAATTGACGGAACAGTTTTGCGTTCCCTTCGACATGCATAGATTCATCACGAATAGACCATTCGACAACCTTCCCCATACCTTTCATCTTACCAAACCGTTGAAAGTTGAGAAGCATAACAAAAGATGCGAACAATGCAACACCTTCATTAAATACTGATTTTGCAAGTGCAAGACCTAAACCCTTTATTGTGTTAATATCAGATTCTTGCATAAACTCAATCTTATCAACCATCACTTTGTATTCTAGAAACGCATGATACTCACTGTCTGGCAAACCAAGTGTTTCGTTTAACAATGCATACGCACGTTGATGAATACCTTCTCTGGCTGCAAAAGAACCAAGCATATTACGCACTTCATTATTCTTAAACTTAGGGATAAACTGGTCATAGTAGTTTTGACCTACTGCAACGTCTGACTGTGTAAACAGACGCAAAATGTTTGTGACATATTCCTTTTCAATGTCTGTGACCTTACCAGATTTCCAATCTGAAACATCATCAGACAAATCAAGTTCGTCTTCTATCCAGTGCGCTTTTTCGTGGCGTGTAGTAATTTCCACTGCCCAAGGATAATGGAATGGTTTGTAGGTTTCGCTGAATTGCATCAGTCCACCACCACTACGTTTCTTGAGCAAGTCATCACTCATTTTCATTAAATCGTCATATCCACCGATATGTTTTTCATCAATAAAGATTTGGGGTACAGAGTTAACTCTACGAGTATTTGTTTCTCCTACAACCTCAGTTGCACCATTAATGGTTTGATAGAACGCAAGACGTTCTTCTTCATTGTCCATTAAATCCTCTACATATTCAAATCCATGTTCTTTCAACCAATTTTTAGCCATTGAACAAAATGGACATTCTGATTTAGTTACTATTCTTATCCCTGACATGCAACACACTCCTCTTGGCTAATTGTCATCGCTTGAGTCTCATAATCTTTTAACGCATCACGCACCACTTTTGTAGATACGTTTTCTGCTTTGTTTGAAGTTTCTGTTCTTAAATAGTACATTCCTTTACAACCAAGTTTCCATGCATTGTAATGAACATTGTGTAATTCAGAACGACTAGCACCAGATGGAAAAAATACGTTTAAAGATTGCCCCTGACATAAAAACTGTTGACGATCTGCAGCTTGAATTACAATCTCGTTTTGGTCTATTTCAATAGCTGTTTTAAACACCTCCTTTATTTCTGGTGATAAATATTTTAAATGTTGAACTGAACCACCATTAGTAATAATAGAAGTCCATGCTTTAGTATCGTTTCTACCTACTCTTTCTAATTCTTCTTCAAGGTATTTGTCTTTAACCAAATGAGAACCAGCTCTCGTTCTATGAGTGTATGCGTTTGCTTTACTTGGTTCGATAGATGGTGATGTTCCACAAATAATCGAACTGTTTGCATTAGGAGCAATCGCAAGCAGGTGTGAGTTTCGCCGACCTGTACCTTCCATATCTGGACACTCACCACGTTCAGTTGCTAGTAGTTGTGTTTCTGCAATCGACTCTGATCTGATATGATTAAAAATTTCAACATTTTTTTCTTTTGCAGAATCAGACTCAAAAGGAATACGATTTTTATGCAAGTAAGAGTGCCAACCCATTGCACCAAGACCAAGCGACCTTTCTTGTTCAGCAGAATATCTTGCACGGCTGATTTCATCACCAGCATGTTCAATAAAAAATTGAAGTACATTATCTAAAAATCGAACAAGATCACGAATCATTGGAGTATTTTTCCACTCGTCATACTTTTCTAAATTGACAGATGATAAACAACATACCGCTGTGCGATCATCAGCAGTCGGCAAATGTATTTCATTACATAGATTAGAACCATGAATCTTTAATCCTTTATCTTTCATGGTCTGTGGTAATGCACGATTAGCAGTATCAATAAAGTTTAGATAAGGTTCACCAGTACGATAACGAGTTTCTAATACTGTTTCCCACAACTTTCTGGCTCGTATACTGTCACGCACCGTCTGGTCATTAGGATCAATTAAATCCCACATTTCATCTCTTTCGACTGCTCGCATAAATGCATCAGTAATATTTACTGCATGATGCAAATTTAAGTTCTTTCTATTAACATCTCCTGTAGGGATACGCATGTTTAAGAATTCAATAATATCGGGATGTGATATATCCATGTAAGCTGCATACGACCCCTTACGAGTCTTACCTTGACGATAAGCAGTCATGTCAGCGTCTACCGTATGTATGAATGGCATTGGGCCTGGCGCCTTATCTGACACCGCACGAACATCACTCCAATGTCCACCGACACCACCACCCTTAACTGACAACCAACGCAACTCAGCAGAATGATCAATAAGACCATCTAATGTATCAGGAACGTAAGTTAAAAAACAAGAGATAGGAAGTGCTTTTGTTTTCTCACTAGGAAGTGGTGCGTTAGACAACACTGGTGATGCAAACATAAACCAACCATCACTAACATAGTTATAAATCCTTTGTGCCAAGTTATAATCATCATAACAATATGCAACTGATGCTCTTGCATATGCTTGTTGTGGGGAATCTTCTTCTTTTAATTGATAATAATCCTGTAGTAATTTTTTTGCTTGTTCTGATATATTGTTGTCTTTAGTTCTTTCTATGCTGATATTTAAATATTTTTCGATGTAGGGGTATACGATTTCAGCAGATTCCATTTATTATAACTCCTTTTTATATATTCCCAAGTATCCTCTTAGGTGTGGTTGCAAGTTTGTGTAAAAAAGTGTGTCTTTAAGTTCCACACATTTAAATCCAAAACCAGAGTAAAATCCCTCTAGTTGTTTCTCATTAAAACGATATGGCCCAGAATGAGTAGATGGGTTAAATCTAGCTTCATATGGACTTAATACTTTGAGAATAATATAACTATCGTCATGTATTATATTACCAATCATTTCAAAATATTTGTGGCGCGATTCCTTCAAATGGAATAAGTTGTGTATTAACCCCCTATCTATGATAACATCATATTTTTCTGTCAGTTTACTTTCTAGTGCATCATCTAAAATAAAATTATTTAATTCATATTCTAGTGCATTTACTACATCTGTTCCTGTTACATCAAAACCCATTTTTTCTATATGGTATGCTTGTGCGCCGTTACCACAACCAAGGTCAACAACGGTAGAACGTGGATTTAACTTTTTAAAAACTTCATCAAAGTCTTTATCAAGTTCTGAATAATTCCATACAGAAAAAACTTTATTCTCTTCTAAAAAATTTTGTATGTCCTTATCAAACCCATCATAATTCCAAGGTGCTGATTTTTCATCATATTGTTTTTGAAACGCTTCTTTCATCTATTTTTTTCCATCCTGTAAATCTCAATTTAGCAGAAACACCTTCAAAGGTATTGTCTTCTATAATTTTTTGTATTTCTAATTTTGTATAACCTGACAAAATCATATCATTAATATCTTTCTCTTTCATACCATCAGGCCACAAAACTACACTTCTTCCTTGGTTGATAGTTTTTTCTATTTGTTTAACTATCTCCTTATTTCTTGGTTCGTTATCATAAATAACTGTTAGATCACCTTGAACATTATTAAAGTCTGCTCCAGCAACTGCAATGCAATTATCTAAAAACAAACTATCTATCGGGCCTTCGACAACATAGATTTTCTTTTTCATATCTACTTTGTCTAAACCAAATATTTTATCTGCATCACTATCTAATTTGATTGTGATATACTTAGGTATTTCATCACCAAACGCTCTACCCTGATAAGCGAATACTTCACCGTCTTTATCACGAAATGGAATCAATAACCTTGGGTGATCTCCATCTAATGATGGAAATTTATTTGGTATTAATGAATTCGTGAATTTGTAAAATGACTCGCACAGATATAGGTCATTAAGACATTTAAGTGGTAGTTTTCTTTTTTCAATAATGTTTCTAGCAGGGTGATCATTGGGTAAATCTGAAATTGATTTGAGATTTTTGAGAACACCTTTTTTACGAAACACTGGGGCATTGAATTTAAACTCCGGCTTGGGGTCAACAGTTTTGACGCCACTTGAATATCTTTCCATTATATAGTCTTTATAGATTTTTGAGTCTACATGTTTGACAAGATTGCCTAGAGTTGTTCCCATACCACAATTATGACATTTGAAAAACAAGTCATTTTTCTTGCGATATACAAACCCCCTTGCTTTAGAACGAGATTTTTGAGAATCCCCACAATAAGGACATCTGAAGTTCCACAGGTTATCACCCTTCTTTTGAAACTTTAACAGTTGCGGGCTAAGAATATTTAAGAATTTTGAATCAATATACGACATATTAGATACATCATATACGGCTATACCATAAATGTCAAGTAATATTTACAAATTTGTGCAATAAAAATCCTATTACAATAGACCCACCAATAAGAACGTGTCTCCATTTTTCCAAAACACCCACTCTTACGGCAAGTTCGTCTTTAATCTTTTGGATTTCTTTGTTTTGTTGGATATGTTGCTCTGATGCAGCTGTCATTATTTCTTTTGTATTTGTAGTAATACGAGAGTGAAGTTCGTCTATTTTAGAAGAAAGTTCAGTTCGTCTATTTTCTAATGATCTTTCTGCGTCTTCGATTGCTTCTTCTTGTCTTGCAATCTTTTCTTCATGCACCGCGAGCATACGATGAATAGAGTTGGAAACATCAGTTAATTTTTCAATTGCAACATCAATACGGTCATGTATTTTTTGTTGATCATGTATTTCCTTTTTAAGAAGTTTTACTTCTGTTTCCAACTCTGCCATGATATTAGTCTTCAGATTTCAACATGGTAAGAACGCCCCATGCAATTGCAGCCATAGCCGCATACTTTGCAAATGGGCCTAAGAACAATACCACAAGACCGACAGCGATAAGTGCGCCACCATCCCATGATGTTCTTTCCATAAATCTATCTTTAATCCAATTCATTAGCTTTTCTCCTCTAGTTGTTTTATTTTGGCTTCTAGTTCTTCGATTTTCAAGGCGACATTTGGATATTTTGCCTTCCAATTTTCCTCATCTTGTAAAATCTTCAACCCCAATTTTTTTGAAGCCCATGTCGATACATCATCAACTTTACGGTAAAACCATTTACCGAACTTTGTATCAGCAAACCAACTGTTTGTTGCGTTGCCAAGAATACTTCCACAGATACTACTTACTATCCATAACCACATATACTATCCCCAATCAGGTCTTTTTGGTGTACAATCACAAATACCACAACCACATGATTCTGACTTATCAGACATCCCAATTCCTACTAGGGTATCGCATACAATATTATCACAATGACACTCATGATTACAATTAACACAGTTGTTTTTTTCTTCAAAATTTGCCATGTATCACCCCCTTCTAACTGGAACTTTTCTAGGATAACATATTGCACATTTACAAATTCCACATTTTACTTCGCCATCTTCAGTATAATTTATTCGGCCGCAATGATTTTCCTCACCACAAGATTTGCAGTAATGTTTAGAGGTTGCATTTTTTTGCATGACACCGGCCATATTTAATTAATCCTTACCAGATAAATATTCTGGAGCCCGAGGTATAATTGACCATCGACCAAAGACTTTGACTGCATTATAGGCTGCTTTTATTTTCCATTTTGGAACAGGCGGTTCAGCATCTTCCATCGCCATCAAGAATACTTTGTCTGCAGCTTCCTTTGCAGCTTTGTAATTATTAATAATTGTTTCTATGTTTGGATCATTACTATCTTCGTATTTTGCACGATATTCCCGAATACGTTTGTACAGTAGATCGTGAATGATTGCAGCCCGAGCAATATCCCAAGGTGAAATCATCCACCAAATACCACGAGGCACACTTGCAAGGTCTGTTTCAAATCCCTTTTTACAAGTGATTCTACTTGCTGGACATTTTACTCCAACTGACTGAAGTGCTGATTCTTCCATATCAGAATTTTGATATGAAAGAGCGCGTTCTAAAATCCACTTCTTAGGTGGATGAAATTCTGCTGAAATCTTGTTATTAAAAGTACCCATTATTCTTTAACCTCTTTCTCTTCTTTTGGTTTTTTACCAGTTTGTTGAAAAGTTATTGCATCTTCATAATACACAATAATCTGTTTTTGTTGCTCTATATATCTTTTTATTTCAGCCATGTTTAATGCGAGGTTTTCATAGTCTCTCACACTCATACTGTAAAACAAAAAATCTCCATTTTTTTCAGTAAATTTAGCTTTAAACTCTTCATAATTTTCTTCTGTAACAACCCAAAAGTACATATCATTCATGTCAACAGGTCTAGGACTATTTTGTAATGGAATAGTTCTTTTTACTTCTACTGTTTTAACAGATAACTCTTTTAGTTGCGGCCAGACCGAACACCCACTACTTAGTAGCAGAATCGGTAACAGCAGGAACAGCACCAGTGATGGTTTCAAATTCGGCAAGTAATCTCTTTGTTGCATTGTTTATTTTTCCTTCAACCAAAGCTGGTTTTTGTTGACTTAAACGAGAAAGATCATGTTTTCTCAATTTTCCAATTAATTCATTTTTGTAATCATTAGCAGCCTCAAGTCTTGTATTTAGTTCTTTAGCAAGTTCTGCATTTTTTTCAGCGTCTTGTACAAGAGTATCTATGGTATTTTTTTGTGTTTGAGTTGCAATTTCTAATTTAGCTGCATTTTCTGTAAGAATTTGAATACGGGCTTGTGTGTCTTTGTAATAAAAGTAAGCGCCATAAACTGCACCACCAACAAGTCCAACAACTGCAACTAACATATAAACTTTTAACATTTTATTCTCCTTATCTATTTATACTTGTTCTAATGCAACCCCGAAATCGCCTAAAGAAACCTCAACTTTCAATGGTTCTGTAATTACTTTACCATCATCATCTGTCCAATCTGTACCATACATGTGCGAGTCTTTTCTTTCACCTATCACCATCCAGCTTATTGTATCCGTACATGTATTATCTTGCGCTGTGATGGTTAATATATTGCCTGACACAGAGCCTTTAATTGCTGTCCACCCTGTTTCGTTTGTAGTAAAGCACTGGACTTCTCTGTTAAGCAGAACGAATGTACCATCAGTCATGTTTGAGGCAGTGTCTATATTTATCGTTGCTGTGCCGTCCACCAAATCAACTTTGCCACGATAAATAAGGTCAGCTTGTGGGCCTTCTATAAATGAATGTACTAAATGGTGCGTGTCTTTTTTAGACTCAAGCGGATGGTCAATCTTAAAAGAACCAGAACCTTTAGAAAGTGCTCCTCCAACTGAGACATTGCCGCCGCTGAGTTTTAATGTATTAGTGCCACAACCTTCATTTATTACTAGTGGAAAACTTCCAGTATCTCTGTCATTTATTAACATAGAGCCTGTTGATATTGACTGCGCTCCGTCTGACCTTACTTGAAAACCATAACCAGCATTACCATCTTCAAAAATTATTTCTGCGTAGCTGTTTGATACAGTCGTTGCAACTTTAGCGGTCGTTGCTCCACCACTAGAAATTTCTACAAGACTGTCTGGAGCAGTTGTGCCTATGCCTATTCTGCCGGCGGAAGTAATCCGTAATTTTTCTGTATTACCAGCACCGTTTGCCCGAGTTGAGAACGCTAAATAACTAGCAATATTTGCGGTAGTTCCATTTTCTTTAGCACCTTTAATAACTCCCCAAACTCCATAAGCATTGCTATCATCTGTGTGCTTACCACCGAAAGCAATTTGACCACCAGTGTCTGCTGCTTGCGATGTATTTGAAATAATATTTAGATTGCCAAAACTGTTAGTTAACGGAATGTTTGCACCTTCAATAAAAGCTTCTTGAGCTCCGTCAGAACCAGAAGCCACAACTGCTGTTCCTGATCCAAATATATGAGTGTTAGCTAAAGGCCCAGTAGTACCTATACCTACTTTGCCAGCGTTTGTGATGCGGGCGCGTTCAACACCGTTTGTCACAAGGACAAGAGCCTCGCCTGCCGCGCCTGATGAGCCGGTTCCCAGAACCATATTACCGTCCTGCTGATCGCCGGTGAGGACATCGTTCACCGTATCAGTTGGAGAGTGCATCGTGATAGCGCCAGTAGTTGTAGCGCCTTCCTTGAAAATTATTTGCCCCGAATAGTTTGCGGCCCAACTGAGTATTACCTCAGGCTGATCAGCGGACAGATGGAGCAAAGATGCTGGAGACGCTGTACCAATACCAACATTATTGCTGGTATTAATAAGAATTCCAGCACCACTTGCACCCCCAGAACGAAGATTTAAAGCATTTGCAGCACCTCCATCATAACCCACAACATCTATCTGGTTTGCAGTTTGACTATTAACAAAAAGACCTGTTCCACTATTACCAGAAGTTTTTATAATAAATAAATCTGTCGAAGCGAGAGCAGTATCTAAAGTTAAAACACCACCAGAACTTAATTTCATTTTTTCTGAAGCTGAACCTGATAAACCAGTTCGAAAACTTAATGAGGTTGCATTATTATCGGCAGCAAAATCACCTTCAGATATAGCGACAATCGCAGCTGCAACCGTTGTTGCGTCCGTTCCCGTTCCTTCGTTGGGTGCAGAAAAATCAAGAGCTGCTATAATATCGTTTGCTTGTATATCTGTTTCGCCAGTTTGCAGACCTAACACCAAGTAACTGTCATCACCTGTTCCAGTATTTTTTAGCGTTAACCCCCTATTATGATTATGGGTTAAAGTAATTTCATCATTAGCACCAAAAGATAATATTGCACCATCATGTTGAAGTTCCAAATCCTGAGTAAGTGTAACGTCACCATCTGAACCAATTGCAATTGCATCTGTATCTGAAGCAGAACCAATATTGCCAGCATCAGGAATGACAATATTGCCACCAGTGGTCATTGTACCACCACCCTGATATGTGCCACTTACATCTAGGTTTCCGTTTACGTCAATTAAAGTTGAAGTTAAATCTATTTCGTCATCAGCTGCAATTGCTAAATCACCATCAGCAGTTGAACTAATGTGAATTGCAGTATCACGAAATATTATCTTTTTATTTGTAGCCATTGTTATGGCATCTGCTTGTGCAAGTGTTCCAGATATTTCAACATTGCCATTGATATCAATAAGAGTTGAATTGAGTTCTATCTCATCATCAGCGTTGATATCTAAATCGCCATCTGCATCTGACCTAATGTTTATTGCACTATCTCTAAACTGAAGCTGCATATCAGCATTTAACAGAAGTCCATCATTGTGAACGTGAGTTAAAGTCACTTCATCATTAGCACCAAACGAAAGTATAGCACCATCGTGTTGCAATTCTAAATCTTGTGTTAGTGTAACGTCACCATCTGAACCAATTGCAATTGCATCTGTATCTGAAGCAGAACCGATTGTTCCAGCATCAGGAATGACAATGTTTCCACCTGTGGTCATTGTGCCACCACCTTGGTATGTGCCACTTACATCTAGGTTTCCGTTTACATCAATAAGAGTTGAAGTCAAATCTATTTCGTCATCAGCTGCAATTGCTAAATCACCATC
>MDSX01011159.1_pt1 | contig 17468 bp, 8 predicted proteins | sample 811141 | NCBI WGS metagenome assembly MDSX01 (sample SAMN05326642, study PRJNA326480) | marine metagenome | isolation source: seawater | place: Atlantic Ocean: South East | collected 2010 | reverse complement strand
GTGGACTTCACAAGAAGGGTAAGGGTGCAGAAAAGCTACGACCTTCCCTAAAGGCACGTGGAAATATCGGCAAGTGATGGAATCGCATGTTGGTTAGCCTCACTCTAGAGGCTAATTATTGAAACTAGATTCCAAAATCATCCGTTGGGTTCATTGAGGGTCGCTTGCCTCGGTGTTTCAGAGGAGGGGTTTCGTGTCCAGTGAGATGAGCGTTTCACAACTTAATGGAAAGGAGATTTACCTTCCAGATGGTAGGCTACTTGGAGTGGTCGGAGAGACCGTAATCGACGGGAACCAGTTATGTGCATCACATCTGTTTGTAGCAGGTTGTCCCGATGAATTGGTAGAGAAAGGAGTACATTTGACAATTCCATGGCGCTGGGTCAGATCGATCGGAGACGTGGTTATCCTGCGTTGGTTCCCTAAAACACCGATTCCTTACGAGCACTGAGGTGATTAGTTGACCCTCGAAGTACATGTCCTAGGAACCTCTTCAGCAAGACCTGCTCAAGGACGTTCAGTTTCAGGATCAATAATTGAAACACCAGAAGGCATGTTTGTAGTAGATTGTGGCGAAGGTTTCCAGAATCGGTTGGTAAAACACCGCTCGCAAATGAAAAATTTCGGCGGCCGCCGCCTCAAAATGTCCAAACTTTCTGCAATCTTGCTAACTCACGGACATTTAGATCACACGTGGGGAGTACTACCGTGGATGCAGACCATGGCATTAGATGGTAGAAAGGACAAGTTATGGGTTATTGGGCCAACCACCTCGGAAGTCATAGACGCATTGTTAGGAGGGGATGTCGAGCCTGAAGTTACACAATCTGATTTGGTCATCCAATACGATATGTGGATGGATTTGGGAGCGACAACTGAAGAGCTTGGATATGAAGTCCAATGGGTTCTTGGTGATGGTGAAAGGTGGGTCAATATGAATGACGGCTCACAAATCTCTCTTCCTCAGCCAATGAAGAAAGTAAAAATTTCAGCGCATAGCACCCAGCACACGGTTCCATCCTGCGCTTGGAGAATTTCACTAGAGGGGAGGAAAGGAAAATTCGACAGAGCATCTTCAAAGAATCTCCCAGATGAAATTAAAGCGACATTAGCTGCTGGAAAAGATGTCGAATACGGAGGTAAATCTCTGAAAGCAATCGATTTCCGAACTGATTCTGTTCCTGGCAAATCAGTAATTATTTCAGGAGATACTGCAGAACAAGCAATCGATTCAAATTGTGATCTCTTAATTCACGAGGCTACTTTCCTTCAAGCGCATGTTGATATTGCAAATGAACACCTACATTCGACTGCAGCAGGAGCTGCCCGAACCGCTATTGAATGCGATGCCAAACATCTCGCCCTCACTCATTATTCCGGTCGATTAGATAGTCACGATGACTCTCTATCAGAAGCCAGAGATATTCACTCCTCTGTCGTTGCATTATCTGATGGAGATAGATTAGTTTTGAATGATGATTTATCCCTAACTCACTTAATCAAATCAGAAGAAGGTTGGAGTCAACAGATTTGAGGCAATTTGAAAGCCGAGATGCTTGTTTGCAAAAATATGAGTCGCCCACGTTTGCTCATCTTCCTGCTGGCCGGGTTGTTGATTGCTCCCATGGTTTCAGCGACAGAAGGAAGAGCAGCACCCCAATGTGCAGAATTTGATCTTTCAGATGTTGTTTCATCAAGTTCGGGGGTTTCTGTAGAACCAGGAGCTTGTTTAATCGTCGATATTGGGGTTAGAAGCCATACTACTACTCTTGCAATCGATATCGAAGTTTTGGATGATGCAATGGACGTTCTGATGTTCGATCAAAATGCGGTTCAAACTTACAAGAATGGCCAGAATTATCGCTCTGCATTCAATGCAGAATCCTCATTTGAATCGATGATTGGCTCACAATGGCTTGACTGGGCTCCCCCACAGTCTATCAATGCTAAGAATTGGTACATTGTATTCGACAACTCCGTTCATGACGGAGATGAAGGGCAAGGAGACCAAGGCGGAATGATTTCTCGATTCAAACTTCAACTTGCTCCTGCTCCGGTAGAGGACTATACCTTGCTACATGATACGTACATCTTGCAACCTGGTGAGAGAGTTAACTTGGCTTCATTCAGTGTAGATTATGGAACGGAATTGACATATTGGGCCCATCCAATTTCTGGAAGCGGCGATATGTTCGTTCAATCTGATAATCAGTTATCTGGAGATTTGATAATATCTGGCACCGGAATGGAAGATTTTGGTGGCCAAGATACAACGCAGACCGATTGGACAGTTCCACAATTCTTGGATTTGCAAAATCTCAACCTCATGGCTGAAGCAGGTTCTAATGGCCTTCATTTTACAGTCAAGGCCTGGTTTGACCCAGTGTTGTCACCTGTAATTGTTGACTATTCTAATTCCTTAACTACCATCGATGAAAAGATTACGCTGGATGCTAGTAATACCCCTAATGGCCTCCAGCAATTGCTTTCATTGACATGGGATTTTGATTCTGATGGTGTGGTAGATGCCACGGGGAATTTAGTCGAAGCAGAATGGTCTACACCGGGTCTCAAGACAGTGAATCTTACCGCACAATCTCAGTCAGGAGAGACAGCGACTGTTAGCCATCAAGTCGAAGTTTTAGACATTGAAGACCCAATCGCAATAATCACAGGTGCGGGGGGAGTCATCGATTTGAATGGAGATAGAAGGCTCCTGAGGCTTTCCGATTTAGTACTACAGGCATCCAATTCATACGATGATCACGCTATTTCATCGGCATCGTGGAGTGTCGATGGCGAAATCATATCTTCAGCATCACAATTTACGGTTAGTTGGTCAGAAATAGGAACTTATGTTGTGACTTTGACAGTGAGTGATCCTTCTGGAAACACCGGTTCAATGAATACTACAATTGTTGTTTATGATTCAACGGAACCAATTTTGGTAACTTCAGATATCACTGATATAACCGAAGTTGAGCAAGGAGAAGAAATTGAGTTGAAAGCAAAAGCAGCTGATGAATGGGATTCTCAAGAGGATTTACGATTTACTTGGGATTTAGATTTGACAAGAGACACCAATAATGACGGAGATCCTACAAACGATGCAGACTATACTGGGCCAACATTAGCGATTTCCTTCGATGAGGTAGGGGAAGCAAGGTTTGCAGTAACTGTATACGATCAATCGAATAATTCAGATTCCGAGATTTTCGAGATTCAGGTCAAAGAACCTCCAAGTGAAGCAGGTTTGATTGCGATTGTAGCAATTATTTTTGCAATAATTATTGTTGTTTCAGGGGTTGTTTTATTTGGATACAAAGGAATTCAAAGAAAGCATGCAGTTGGATTGCTTATGGAAAGCGGGCTATCAGAGACTGAAGCTAAAGCAAGAATATTGAGTATTGCCAGGGGAACAAAATTGTCGACTTTTGCAAACGCCTATGAAATGGCTGGAATAACCGATGGCACTGTAATCATGTCAGCACAGCAAATGCAATCTGAAGCCAAAGCACAGGAGCTTGCTGCGATTTATGGCAACGATTCTCAACAGGACCCTAATGCAGGATTTAGACCAAGCACTACGGTAAGACGAGTCGATCCTGCACTGGCTGAAGCAGCATTGGCGGCATTTGCCGACGAACCAGCGAAGCCTGCAGTCGCACCATCCGCCCCAGTTTCTGGTAGGGTTAGAAGCGGAGGAGTCGCTTTACCTCAATCCAGCAAGCCAGTATCCCATAGTCTTCGCAGTGAGTGTACGTCTTGTGGTAAGCCTTTTTCAGTAGAATTGCCACCTTCTTCTGACAGTGTTGTTGTGACATGTCCGTCTTGCGGAAGTGAGCAATTATTCCAGCGCTGAAAAGCATGGAAATCGCGCCCGCGAGAGGGATGGTTTCATTTGGGTGTAGGAACCGAATTAGAACTGATGTCATCAGAAGGCGTGCGTATGCTCCATCGCGGAGTGCCGCAACCTCTAGATTCGCGAAAGGTAGCAGTCATGCTAGTAATCGTGATGCTGGTGCCTATTTTTAGCCCTGTAACTGCCGATGAATCAGTCGGCAGAGACGATTTCGGAGTTCTAGAAGCTATGGCCAATGCGCTCACAGCCCAGAGAGATTCTGGAGAGGATGAACTTGCCCACAATTCTGCCGAAGGCGTGCTCAGTGCATTGGAAGCAAGGGGAAGAGAAATTGGCGACGGAGATGCTTTGTTGGCAACGGATGGCGTGATTGGTGATATTTCAATGCGTGAAACAGACCCATTAGAACCATCTCATCCACGCCCATATGTTTACTTGACAGATCCCAATTCACATCCAAATGGATGGCCTAACAATCTATTGGATACATTGTTTGAATTGCCTCCAAGTATAACAGATCCATTAGCCATAGGAGCTAACACCTATTCTGTCTATGTTAACTACACTGCTAGAAACAATGGCCCTCAACACGAGGCTTGGGAGTATGGGACTTTTACTGGCGACATATTGTCTCTCGATGGAGCGGGCATATTTGAGAACGCAATCGATATTGATGGCGATGGAAGCAGTGACGTCGCTGTTGGACTTTCAATCGTTGGTTTGGGAAATCAAGGAGAAGGTTGGGGCGTTCAGTGGAGTGATGGATTAATTCCTACCATCGAAGAAATCTGGATTCGCCCGAACTTCCAGTGGAAGGTCCGTGTTCTTGACCACAACGATCCATTATGGGACGATATGGCAAGCATGGAAGTATCTCTGATGAAAGGTGTAGCATACGATTTGACATTTACAGGGGATGGAGAATCATATGCCTTGGTTATTGATTCTAGATTCACACAGCCTCCACACGATTTCCAGGTACGTGTTGGCTTAGATCAAATGACTCTAAGCATAACAGATACTTTCACTAATATTCTTGATGTATTGAATATTTTCAACGGAGGCGATGATTCAGGCCTCGAAGTTACATCGGTTTCAGCACCTTATGCTATTCTAATTTCCAACCCTAACAGGAATTCTGCTAACGAACAAACCGATTGTGAAGATTCATCTTGGTACGATCCTATAGCCGACCATGATTCAGAAAGTAGAATCCATAAGTGTGGATTTTCGGTAGGTATTGGTTATGTACACTTTAACGAGCCAGATATTGATGGCTTCAGGTCTTTAGATGAATTGGGCTACATCGATGTGGGATTACATCCTACTATCGGAAGCACCTTGCTTCCTCAAGAGGTCGATTTGGTTATTCGTAACGATAATGCTGGAGAAAACTCATTTGACAACATTGAGATTTTTAGCGACACAGATGCAGATCTGTATTTCCACTATTTCGAAGACCGATCCGCTCACGTCGAGGAAGGAGGCCAATTTGGCAACATTACCGATTCACGTGGCTGGGTTAGAGATATGCCTAAGGGCACATTGCCTCAAGAGGAAATAGATGCTATTTTCACATTGATTGGAGAAGCCCCAGGCTCGTCTAATCTACCAGGGCAAATGCCCAATAGATTGTCTCTAATCATTTCAATAAAGAATTACTCAGCAGATAATTCTGCCAATGTAGCAGACTCAAGTCTGATGTTTGACCCTAGTGATAACCGATGGAACAGTTTGATTTTGATTGCTGGAACAGAAAGAATAGCGAAGTTGGAGTATGTTTCAACCTTCCAAAGGCACGGTTATGCAATGGATTCTTCCTCAATGGAAGTGGAAATTGTGGATTTACCCGAAGTAGTTGCTGTTTTCGGAACCTTTGAAATCCCATCTTCGAATCGAGTTAGAGTTGAATTTGGGACTGCACCAGATTTATTGAGTGAAGTTTTAGATAACGTTGTTCTGAATTTGGTTGAGATTATTCTCGACTTAGGGACTATTCTAAATGGGCTACCTGAAGCAATTGTTGACACTGCAGGGGAATCCAGCGGTGAAATATTCGTGCAGATGTATGATCAAGTCCGCGAAAATTGGAATGATGGAAGCGTTCGTTCTGAAACTACAGTTTCCAGTTTGAGTCTAGCCATAGGTAGTAGCCCTCATCCAGTAATGGATAAGAATCACATTTTACTAGCCGAAGATCTCGATTATACAGATAGTAATGGCAATGTTGATGGAAAATACGGGCGAATAAATGCTCCATTAGTCCCTGTTGGAATGAGTTTACTGATGACTGATATTTCTGGGGTGTCATATTCATACGACCAAGATACAGATTTACGAACAATCTCACTCTCTGGAATTTCGGGTGAAGAGTTAATCATTGGTCATTTGGCTCACTTCTCCAATACTACTGATGGCGAAGTTAAACAATTCGCATCGATATCCAACCGTCCTGAAAACCTCACGATTTCTCAACAGGACTCTGTGATTACATACTCGGCTACTGGCGAAATTGGCACAATCACATACAGTGGCGAGGGGGATGGCCAATACAACGCTTTGAGGCTGAATGGATTACCATCTCAATTCCAGCTAGAACTTGGAGATACGTTGGCTATGTATGCTCCAGACGGTGTAGATTCGATTGAGGTACAAATTTCTAATGCCACTACTCCATTGACAATGGATGATGATCATGCTAGATTTTGGATTGACCAGAATATTGGTGAGGCTAGTATGTCTCTGAAATTATCCAATCTAACATCAATTGTGCTAAACCCTCCTCAAGAACCGGGCGCACTTGGCCCTACTGGAAACAGTGAATTGGTGATGAATAGGACAGGTTCGGCGCCGTTCAGTGTTTTGCTTGAAGATGTAAGCGATAGAAGTGACGAATTCTTAGGGCTGTCAGGTCGAATCTACCTCGACCCATTACCAGCAAATGTAACTATGTCACTTCCATCATCTCAGAATTCTGACATCATTTCAATTCCGGAGTTTGGTGATGCAGATGGCATTTTGGCTCTATCTTTCTTCCTTTCTGGGATGATCGACTTTGGTGCTTCAGTCAATGATTTCGCAGTAGAGAGTATGGTCAATTTAGGCGATGCATCAAACATTGCAAGCAACATGAGCCTTGGCCTTAATTTGAAAACCGGTGAAGAATTCGACATTACCTTGGATGTCAATAAAGGAGTAAATGTTCCAAATGAGCCTCGATGGGTTCATGGTATATCGGGAGAAGTATTGGAAGCTACACAACTGATATTCAATTATTCTTTGATGCCGGAGTTCACAGAAAGTTCCAGACTAGTAGTAAGCGATGCACTTGAGGACTTTAGAATTACAGAATTAGAACGACCTGAAGTAATTCAAGCCTTGACATGGGGCGGATTATCCGATGCCGAATCGTTAGTTGACGCAATGGAAGACGGATATATTTCGGCTAGAGAATTAAAACTTCTAGATAATGCAACACTCGAAGAAGAAGGAGTAACATTTGAGCAAAGACGTTCCTGGCACAGCAAGATATGGATGCCACAACTTCCTGCTGGAAAGATTGAGTTAACATATCAGGTGATAATCAAGGATGAAGTCCCAGAGTTCAATATCGGGGCATCACTTGAAGGTTGGACACCTTTCCGCCCAGTACTGACAATTGAATTGAATGGTTTAACTAGAACTGATACGATGATGGTTCTTACAGGATTAGATACCGATCTTGAAAGAAACGTAAACATTAGTGCTACAATTTCCACAGAATCTGATTTAGTAATTCCAAGAACTACTATTGATATGTCCTACAGTCTAGGAGAAAGATTGGATAATGCTAGAGTTTTACAAAATAATCAGTTGAGAGGAATCAGAACTGAAATGATGATGTTTGATGCTCCTGCAACAGCAACTTTGTATTCAAAGATTGGAGATATATTGCAAGCAGATTTGACAGTCCCTCCCTCTGACAGAATAGATGGTCGAGATTCAGCAGATTCAATGATGTTGCAACAATTGAGAATGGTAGATGGAATTTGGTGGCCATCCACGATGTTCATCAGAGATGTACCGGGAGAAATGCATTTACTTGCCGCTCCAGCTGAAAATTTCGATATTCATGAAGAGCGTTCATTCCAAGGAATGTTTGAGATGGCATATTCTTCCAATAGCGATGATATGGATTTGTTTATTGAAACAAAAGGGAAATCCCAGAACCTCAGAGGCAACAATCTGATGCTATCTGAAAATCTGCCAGATAGATTTACGATGGAAGTTACTGAGGACTTTGGCGCTAGGATTTCTGCTTCAGGAAACGGCGTTGAAAAATTGTACATCCGTCGAAGTAATTCGCAGTTACAGGACGGCGTAAATATTGTCTCTGCAGAACTTATTGGCGAGAATTTGAAAGGGGCGGAAGTTCACATATATCGGCCTTTAGGATATCCTGTCATTGTAGTAGATGGGATTACAGGAGGTAGAATTGTGGCAACATCTCACACTGAAGTCGATGTCTTGGGGACAGACATAGACGCAAGAGGAGTGCTATTAGATGCTCAATTTACTGGTGGCATTCCTACAGCGTCAAGCGTAGGAGTTAACGGAGTAGTTTCTGATTTATCTTTGATTAGTAGCCTTACTGGTGGCGAAATTGAAACAACGCACATAATGATTGGAGATCCAATCTCATCTATGCTTGCGACTGCAATAGCGGCGGTGACAGGATGAGCGACGATTACGATGAGGAGATGGAGAATGAACTCCATGAAATGTCTCAAGAAATCGGTGAGCGAGTCAAAGAAATCGCTGAGAGTATACATCCGATGAGAGTTGCTCTAGCAGGAGTAATTTTGTTGATGTTGATGGGCGCATTAGTATCTACTTGGTATTGGGTTATTCCGCGTGACGATGTCGAAATTGAGGTTATGTACTTGCAACGAAATGGACACATTGTCCTTACTGAATTAGTTAATGACGGCAGTAGGGAAATTACCGATGTATCTCTAAAAGTCGAGTTTGTAGATGCAGAAAAGAATGTATTGGATAGTTTGCAAGTATCATTCGATTCAGTGCCCAGCCATACAAGTATTTCTGGTGACAAGATGGAATTGGAGATTCTAGGTTATTCTGTTTGGGAAGAATATACTATACAGATTGAAATCGTATGGACTAATTTCAAAGGTGAAGAAAACAAAGAGATATTTATTCACGTAGTATCTGAGAACATTACAGAAAAATTCCACAATGATTGCAAAGAAGTAACGTGGTTCTTTTGAGACTATACAAGGCAACTCCTAAAACAAACTTTCAACGCCCAAGGCATGTGCGTAGAACCTTCTTGCTGCTCATTATATTCATCCTCTCTGGTATACCGGTCGTAAATCAACCGGCAACTTATGAGGAAGAGTCCAATGTTGAGTGGATTAGGTTTGATTTACCTGAAGATTCAATTCGTAATTTAGTTGGCGAACTTGATGAATCCTTGTCGCTAGAACAGCGCCCTCTCTTAGCTCATTCTAGATTAGGAATTCACGACGCCTCAGGAGTCCTATTCGATAGTGAGATTCCAGACGAGTTATTGACATCTAGGCCCGATTTGTCCTTGGTTTTAGTGTCCACGGAATATCGCATATCAGATGTTAGAAATGCGATTTCCGACTATCCTGGAATTGAAGTTAGAGAATTTATTGCCCCATCTGGTTTATTGGTCCAAGGTACTCAGAATGGACTCAATAGCATGAAATCATTCGAAGGCGTTGCTTCTGTGCAACCAGTTCCTTTGGCTATGTTAGTCGATTTCACTGTAATGGAATCCCCAGAAAACACACCAGTTAGAATCGAATCTTGGCGAGCAGAAGCATTACTTCCTGGCGTTGATATTTCGGATAATTGGGGGATGAGGTTACATCAGGAACTCGATGTTGTTGCAAATAATTTCCTAGAAGAATCTAAATTTGCTGAAACCGGACGTTATGATGGATTTACCAAATCAACCATTGCATCGATAGCAGCAGAACCATCTGTTGCGTGGATTGGTCCGCAGCCAAGTCTTACAATTTGGAATGACCAATCTCGAAATCATATGAATATCAATGCCATGGAGCAATACTACACTACTGATCTTGATGGTTCAGGACAAATTGTTGCTGTTGCAGATTCGGGATTGGACCATGATCATGGCGACTTTGGGAATCGAATTATTGGTAATGTTGATGTCATTGGAGATGGTTCTACGGCAGACGCTCATTCCGGGCACGGAACACACGTTGCTTGTACTGTTTTAGGTGACGGAACTAGGGGGAATTATGCTGGAATAGCACCTGAAGCAGAATTGTATTTCCAAGCAATGGAAAACGATAACAACGGAAATTTCCAATGGTCCAGCATCAATAATATGCTGAACACTGCTTACAACAATGGAGCAAGAACTCATACAAATTCTTGGGGTTCATCTTCGTCGTCAGATTGGGGAGTATACACTTCAACATCCGAGGATGTTGATGATAGAGCGAGATATTATGACCAATATTACAGCGGCAGAGAAGGATTGACCGTTTTATTCGCTGCTGGAAATGATGGACCAAATAGTGATACGATTGGAGCACCAGGTACGGCCAAGAATACCATCACGGTGGGGAACTCTCAGAACAGATATTCCGGAGCTCCAAACTCGATTATGGATGGCTCCAGCAGAGGGCCGGTCGACGATGGACGAATCAAGCCGGACATACTTGCTCCCGGAGGATATGTTCGCTCTTGTAGAGCCCAGGAGGCGACCGATATCGGTGGAGCAACTTGGACCAGTAACTGGTATCTCGAATACACTGGAACTAGCATGGCAACTCCAAACGCAGCAGGAACTGCAGCATTAATTCGTGAATACATTACGGAAGTCGCTCAAAGACCAGAACCCCAAGGTGCTTTAGTCAAGGCATTGATGATATTAGGAGCCCGAGATGTCGGAACCCGAGATATACCGAACATGGATGAAGGGTGGGGCAGGATAGATCTCAAAGGAACACTTGCTCCAAACAATGGTCGTGGAATTTGGGTAGATGACCGTTCTGTATTGTCTTCAACTGGAAATTCCAAGAGTTATTCATTCAACATCACAACTCCTAATCAAGCATTCAAAGCAGTAGTGGCATGGTCCGATGAAAGAGGTTCTAGATTTTCCAATACTCAATTAGTGAATAATCTCAATTTGTTAGTGACAACTCCTAGCGGAGTGGAATACAAAGGAAATGAATTTTCACAGGGTCGTTCAATTCAAGGTGGAAATTATGACACTTTGAATAACGTCGAAGTAGTTCTGGTTGATTCTGCAGAGATGGGCTTGTGGACCGTTAAAGTAACTGATGCAGGTCATTCTGGTTCCCGCGCACAACCCTTTGCTGTGGCTGTATCTGGAGTGGGAGTCAATGATTTGAGGCCAGATCCCTCGCCTATTCCGTCCTCCTTCACTACAGATATTGCAATTCCACAAGTCGGTGATAATGTATTGGTAGAGATGCAGGTTTCTAATTTAGGAAACGTAGAAGCAGAAAGCGTCGAAGTAATTTTCCAGGAAGAAGGAGTATATCTTAACACACAAACTTTCGATTTAGGGCCTGGTGGATCCAAGGTTTTGTTTTGGAATTGGCAACCTCAAACCGCAGGAGCTAGAACTCTAACGTTCCTGTTGGATTCTTCTGATACAATAGATGAGATCAATGAAGGAAATAATCGAATGGATGTCGTTGTCAATGTAACAACGCCTGGTGTTCGAATTGAATCAGGGTCTTCAACTGTAACTTTGAGTGACATAAATGCCACATCATCATCGTGGCAGGTTACGCTAACCAATACAGCTTTGTTGACAACGAACGCATCAATTTCTTCAACAGGCGTGACCAGTCCCAGCAATTCTCAACTTTCTTGGTATGTTGGTCTTGACCAGACCGACTTCGAATTAGATGGTCAAGAAGGCGCTTTGGTGAATGTCACATTAGTTCACCCTTCAGGACCTGAACCTGGAATGTATCTCATAAATCTCTTAGGTTATGATGAAGATAATGATGTGAGCAGCCCGTACGTTCTGATGTTAGATGTACCGCTATTATCCGATACTAGGATAGAATTTGATTACACAACGATTCCTGTAAATCCATCGAATGTAACTTCTGTCGACATTAGACTATTCAATTTAGGAAATAGCGACATCGGGTATGACTTATTCTTGGAATCTCCTCCAGGATGGTATGCAGGTTTCGATGATCTTTCTGCTCAAGGGGGGGCTAACTCAGCATCAACCGGATTGATGCTGGAAGACGGCCAAATGACCATTGGGCTCTCTTTTACTCCTCCTCAAGTTATGACTCTAGCCGGGGCAGAGTTGACAGTTGTTTTGAAAGTTGTATCTCAGAGCGAAGAAGCTAGGATTGTTGATTATGAATTACCATTAGTGGTAGAAGAGATTTCACACGTTACCGTTGATTTAGAATCTTCATTTTCTTCAATAACTCCTGGAAATACAATTTCTTTGCAATACAGTGTTGAGAATAGAGGAAATATCGACTTAGCGCTAAACCCTAGCTTACAACTTCCTTTAGGGTGGATACAAAACACCGTTCTAGAAGACTTTGAACTTTCATGGACAGAATCTAGAAATTTCGCTATTTCAATAACAGCACAACAAGATGCAAGGAGCGGGGAAATCAAATTGATTATGGATTCGAATCAAAATTCTTGGAGTCATACTGAAGATGTTGATGTAGTAGTTTTGCCGAACCCTGTTCTTACATTTGCTTCAGTCGAGATTGGTGGTGACACATGGTCGAACATATTTGGTCCGGGACAACATCCAACAGGTGTCCCCATCAACTATACTTGGTTGGTAGAGAATACTGAAAGCGTGTCATGGAATCCTTCTGCTACTCTACAATTAGACAACAATTTACTGGGAGATTGTACATCACCCGGAACAATTTCAAAGGGAGATATCAAACCAATGACATGCACTATTGTCATCTCAGCAATGGCTGACCCTGCATCAGAACCGGAGTTCAAAGTTACATTGTCTGGAGATTTGGTTTCAGTTAATGAGACCGTGACTATGCTAGTTGCACTTTCCAAAGAGATTTCTTGGAAGGTGGATGGTCCACTGACTCTCGAAACAGACGAGCCATCAGTTCTCCAGTTGACAATTACCAATACTGGAAACACCTTGGTATCAGGTGCAATAGAGACGACATCTCCTAGCGGATGGAATATTGAGTTCGATGGAGCGGAATCAGTTAATCTTGAAGCTGGCCAATCTCAGAAGATTAGACTAGACGTTACTGCTACTAAGCCGGGCGATGGAATCCTTTCAATCTCAATTAGTGGAGCCGAAGATGTGATCAATTCAAAGATAGAATTGGATGTATCTAGTGAAGGTGAGGCAGTTACAGATGACTCTTCCAGCATGGGTCCATTGGCTTGGTCGATATTAGTCATCATTCCTTTGGTTGTCATTATTGGTCTTGTTATATTCCTGAGAAATAGAGATGTGGCTAAAACACCCTCTTCTTCGCCACCACGTGGGTCATTTGCAAGTCCTGCGCCGCAATCAAATGTGACTCCGTGCTTTGCTTGTAGGCAACCGATTCTATCTTCGATGCAAGGTTGCCCCTCATGCGGAGCGAGATATCACTCTACTTGCAAGGTTGAATCTTGTGTAAATTGTGGAGCATCTTCAACGGCTTTCGTAAATGTTGAGTGAATGAGCATTTGTCCATAGCCTTTTCATGTGACTACCCCGACCGGGGTTCATGGAACCCCGCAGAAAAGACCCCAAAGCCAGTCAAGGCATAACCAGTACTGTACTGGTAGCTTTGATGCTATTTTCACTAGTTCCAGCAATAGCAAACCCGGTCACTGCGGACGATTCTGGGCGAGATGCGAATATCTCAGTATCCATTTCTCCAAGTGCTCAAACTGTGAACCCAGGAGAGACTGCTGAATACACAGTCCGCGTCTACAATAATGGAGGAGACCCTGTTTCTGTAAATTTAGCAGCAACTAATGAGCAAGACTGTAATGGATACTCTTCAGCAATAGGTCAAATCGGTCAACCAATTGATGCTGGAGATTATGGCGAAACATTCCTCAATGTTACTTTGGCACAGAACGCCGAAGACTCTTGCATTACCACTGTTACAGCTAATGCAAATGAACAAGTTACTCCGCCAGACCAACCGGGCCAGCCTGCACAACAATCACAAGATGTTGAAACAACTGCTGGAGACGGGGCAGGTTCGACGGTGTTCGCTGTCGATCTTACTATTGACGCTCCAGTTAATCCAACTTGGAACGGAGAATCGACCATTGAATGGGATGTAGAGGTCGAGAATACAGGCAGGGTTCAGGAAACGGTCCAATTAACCGTAGATCCTAGAAGCGGCTCTGGATGTAAATCTGATAGTAGTATGTCGATTAGTGTCGACCCAGAGACCGTTACTTTAGACAACGGCTCTTCAGAATGGGTTACAGTAACCTTGGAAGTGCCTGAAGGTAAAGAAAGCGACAAGTATTGTTGGGAAATTGAGGGTGTAGTAACCAACGACCAGAACCCTAACGGAAGCGCATCCGATACAGAAGAATTCAGCCTTTTCGTTCCAGAATTGAAAAAGTGTTCTTCATCTTTGTCCAAATCAAGCCTGTCGCTTGAACCAGGTGAAACCGGTACACTTGTTGCCACTTATTCTAACGAAGGAAACACCGACTGGTCGATCAGCGTTGGATTCAATGGTAGTAAGTCCAATTGGGCTTCTGTTGACGGAGCATCAAGTGGAATGCTGAATTATAACAACGGCAACGGTGAGAAAGAATTCACAATTGAGATTACGCCAGATGATTCAGTCGAAGCGAACTCTCAGAATGAGTTTTACATTGAAGGAAAGGATGGAAATGCTTGGAAATGTAGAACTTCTGTGACAGTTACAGTTGGCCAATCACATGGAGCCATAATGTCTCTAGGAAATTCTGGACTTTACAATGTCCAACCAGGCCAAGATGCAACAACAACTCTTACAGTTACAAATCAAGGCAATGGCCCTGATACATTCAGAATTTCGGCTTCCTCTCCTCCTACAGGATGGGCGGTTTCACTTGAATCTTCAACAATTTCGACGCAGTCAAGATTTAGCAACGAGAAAACAGGTACTATTGATGTTACAATTTCTCTTCCATTGAACGCTTTAGCAACTGAGGAGGTAGCAATCACATTTTCAGTACTTCCAACATCTAGTGGCGGCGCATATGCTACCCAAGAACTCACAATCACAGTCAAGGCAGTGCACGGAATGAGTGGAGGCGCTCCAGCTGAAGACCAAACCGGCAGATCGGATACCACCGTTAAATTCCCAATCACTGTGACTAATGACGGCAATATTGAGGACAGATTTAGGTTTTCAGTTATTTCTCAAACTGCACAACCAGCATGGGGCAAGCATTTCGAAACTGAAGATGGAACCGTTGTTACAGAAATCGATATCGATGCACGTTCCACTGCGATAATGTATCTCGTAGTTTCTGTCGATGGCGAGGAAGAATTAGAAAGCTCTAGACTCACAGTTCGTGTCACTAACCTAGGTGATAACAACAACGGGGATGCGAATGATGACGGAGTTCCTGATAACCAACTTGAGTTTGTATTCAGGGCAATTCTTTCAAATCGAGATTTTGCCATGGATGCAATAATCATGAATTCTCAAGATGACTTGAGCCGTAACGCCATCCTTATCCTACCGCCGGGCGGTAGTCAAACTTTCAATATCAAGTTAACAAACACTGGCGATATGACCGATGAAGCAATATTTGATTTCACAGGATTGTCAGGTACAGCAACTCGCACTTTGACATACCGCGGTATGACTGTTGAGGGTCCAATTCTTGTGCCAAAAGGCTGGGGTGCTTTCAATGAATCAACTGGCCAATTCTATTACCTTGGAAACTCTCCATTAATTGGCTCAACCGATGATAAAATCTTTGAGAAAATTGTTGATAATGGCCTCGTAGATTCTCATGTGCCAATGGTATACTATGCTATAGTTCAGTTGGAAATTCAAGTTAATACAGGGGCAGAAAATGGCGACGGGGGCCTGTTAGAAATGGTTGCAACATCTGTATCTAACGCCGCAAATAGAAGCGGTAAAGTTACATTTTCTTTGTCGGTCGAAACAGTTCTTGATACTGAAATAGTTCTCGATGGCGATATTGAGAGAGACATCACTTTTGGCGAGATAGGGAACTCTCCTAAATTCCAGGTCGAAGTATACAACACAGGAAATGTAGAATCCGAATTCAAAATTTTCTCTAGCGGAGGTATGAGGGGATGGAACGTTATTTTGAGCTATAATTCAGGCTCAGATTGCAAAAATAATGGAGACCATATCCTTTGCACAATCGATGAAGGAGATTCGGTTATGATAACTGCCAAAGTTAATCCTCCAGGTGGCGAAACTGCCGAAGTTGAGGACTCTTTCAAATTCACATTTTCTGTTGAACCGACCGATATTGGATTGGCGGGTAGAGAAAATATTGAACTAACGGTAAACGGTCAACCTGAAGAGTTTGGTTTGAATTCTTTAGTCACTCCAAATGTTCTGATGAGTATTGGAGCATTAGTAATAGTCGGGTTCCTCTATCTTGCTCTTCGCAAACGAAATTGACCCCTACGGGGTCATGATTGATGCGCTTGCAATTCTAGTGGCAACTAGACAACGCTTATGGACGGTTGTCGAGTGGCCGTGACAAGAGAGTGTCAACGCTCTCAGTTGGTGGCATAGTTGGTCGGCGCAGAAACGGTAACAGGCACCTATCTTTCGATGATGTGGATGACCCTTATTGGTATAGGCATGCCACTGGGGGCATTTATCACTCAGTACTTCGTTATGCCGAAGGTTGACTCGTCTCGCCCACACATGACCAAGTCATGGTTGATGGAAGGATATGAAAGGGACCACAGCCTCTATCCTCGTCGTCTTTCAACTTACGAATGTGGTTCAGAACCAGTCGGAGAAGCTATGATTCAATTTCACTTCCAGTACTATTGGTATGCTATCATTTTCCTCGTGTTTGATGTGGCATTCATGTTCATGGCATTAGGAGGGCTACTTGCCATGGATGCTACTGGAGCATCTTCTTCCGATCCAATCGACGTTGTAGGAACAGAGATGATTGTTCTAACTGTATTCTTTGCCACAATGGTTCTAGGTGTGTGGCATGTATTTCGCAAGAGAGGTCGCATTTACATCTGAGGTGATATGATGAGTGATACAGGGGAAAATTACACCACTTTCAACAGTAGAACGCTTGTAGAAGTCGTGGGCGATGTTACGGATGAAGCATTGAAGGCTACGAAAATCAAGCAATTGCTAAGTGTCCTTGCGGGCCGATTTTTCAACTGGGCAGGGCGTAAATCCTTGTTCACGCTTCACCTTGGAATCAAGTGCTGTGCGATTGAGATGGCGGCTTCAGCAACTCCAAGATTTGACGGAGACAGATTCGGAGTTCTATTCCGTTCAAGCCCTCGCCAATCAGATGTTTTACTTGTCAATGGCCCAATTTCCAAGAAATTCGCAGATCCAATTGT
>MDSX01002141.1_pt1 | contig 17473 bp, 13 predicted proteins | sample 811141 | NCBI WGS metagenome assembly MDSX01 (sample SAMN05326642, study PRJNA326480) | marine metagenome | isolation source: seawater | place: Atlantic Ocean: South East | collected 2010 | reverse complement strand
CAGATGTTCTTAGAAGGAATTGGGGCAAATCAGAAATCGGGAGATTGGTAGATGCCTGTCAACATCACAGTGTTCTATTCAATAATTCCAAAATTCACGATAGAATTCAAATTCTTGCGATAATGGAAGATGTGCATTATTCGTTGTGGAAAGAACATTCTGTTGAATGGTTATCCATTTGTTTGGGCTCTACTATTGGCAGAAATGCCTTGTCTATGCTAGATTTACCTTGGCCTGCTATCGTATACGAACAAAATCTAGATTCAGGTGATTTAGTCTTGATTCACCACATGCCAGATGGAATAGGAACAGATTCACTGAAAGATGTGATGGAAGGGTTAGAGGCTAGGGAGAATAATCGTCCACCAAGCCAAGGAAGAACACATCCATTGGCAGGATGGTTATTCCAGGAATTGGTTCCTCAGCCTGAATTAGATACTGAATATGATTTGGATATTCATATCGCTTTGCACCGACGCTTTGAACAATGAGAGCCACCGACACTAACTCGACCGCACATGCAACATCGCACGGAGAGCGTCCGCTCAGTGAACTGCGATACCAATGTATGCGGTCATGTGCCATCGACGAAGACCAGGGTGACTTTCGGGAATGACCTCTGATGCAAACCGATGGACTATGTGGTCGGTAATGGGTCCTCGCTGGACGAGAGAGTGAGAGTGAGACAACCAACCGGCTGCACAGACGCCCTGACCCTGGGTCAAGCCTCCGAGGAAACAATGACAGGGGCTGTTAAGGGTCGGGGCACACCTTTCTTGCGATTCATTGAATAGCCATCCAAACTCAGTTAGGTACATGGCGAAGTTGGAACGCTGCCTAGTCGGCGGTACTTTCGACAGATTTCATCAAGGTCATAAATCACTTCTAAATGCGGCATTAGATTGTGCAGAATTTGTTGAAGTTTGGATAACAAACGATTCAATGTCGGCAGCCAAATCCCCAATTTTGCAAACCTTTGAAGATAGAAGAGAAGCTATTATTGCATGGGCTGATGAAAGAATAACTACCCACGAGTTGGAGGACAATCTGGGCCCAGCTCCTACTCGCAAAGATTGTGATAGTATCATTTGTACTCCTGAAACATTGGGTAATTGTCAGAGGATAAATGAAATTAGGCTTACTAACGGACTACTGCCTCTAGAAATTATCGAGGTGCAACATAGTTTAGATGAGGCGGGCGGAATAATTTCTAGTTCAAGAATCAGAGCAGGTCTGATAGATTGTGATGGAAAGCAATGGCTGAGTGAAGAACAGTCTAATCAGACACACCACTTTCACCGAGGGTTGGATGCAGAATTGAAGGAACCGAGTGGATATTTATTCACAGGACCTGAAGATTCGCCGGAAGTGGCGATGTCTGCAGCAATGGAAAATATTGCCCCAGGCGGAATTGTTGCTGTAGGGGATGTTTGTGTTGCAACATTACTCGAGATGGGCGTTGTTGCAGATATTGCAATAATCGACGGAATGACCAAGCGAGTCGAATTAGATGAAAAAGTAGATTTGAATGGATTCGATGTTCTATTAGCCGCAAATAATCCTCCTGGGCAGATTACTCCATCTTTGATCGATGCTGTAGCATCGGCTTTACACAATGACCAGACAACCTGCATCCAAGTTGAAGGAGAGGAAGATCTAGCTCCTCTCATTGTACATTTGTTAGCACCACTAGGGACAAATGTCGTATACGGCCAACCAAACACTGGAGTGGTTTTACGCATAACAACTCTAGATGCCAAAGAAGAGTGCAGGGGTTTGCTTTCGAGATTTGAGGTGAGAGATTGACCCTAGTTTCGGTTGCCGTCTGTGTTAGAGACGGTGTTGATTGGATTGACGGTTGCATGGAATCACTGGTCAATCAAACCCATTCGCCTTTGGAAATAATCCTCGTTGATGATGGATCTAGTGATGGTGGAGAACAGAAGGTCAGAGATTGGTCGGAGCATGAATTAGTCACATGCATTACTCAGGACGCTATTGGATTGTCAGCCGGAAGAATGGCTGCATTGGAAGCATCAAAAGGAGAATGGTTTGCAATTACAGATATTGATGTTAGACCAGAATCAGATTGGATTCAGCGAATGTTAGAATCTTCAGAATCCAGAGAAGGAGAAGAAGTGGTTGCAGTTACTGGAAGAACGATTTTCGGTCGCGCTGATGATGTGATTTCCAAAATCAGATCGACTGAAATCGAATCAAAGTATCGTTCAAGACCCCGCCGAACCAAACTAGCTAACGGGCCATGTTCCATGTTTAACCGCGATAGGTTACTGGCAATAGGTGGTTTTGATCCTTCATGGTACCACGCAGAAGACATGGAAGTCTCACTGAAATTAGTTCAAGATGGAGGTACTATTGTGTACACTCCAGAAGCCGTTGTAAACCATGTTCCAGAAACTGGATTACGCAGATTCTTGAATAAGAGAAGGAGAGACGCTAGGGCTCACGTTAGAATACATCGTAGGTACAAGGGAATAAGGCATGATTTCATTGGTTCATCTTGGATTGTACTTTGGATGATTCCATTGATGGCTTTAGGGATATTTGGATTAGTTGAGTACATCAACAATCTACTCTCATATGATGATGTCAATGCAGAAACACTGTATCTTTCACTATCAAGAGAGGTTCTTCTGATTACAATAGTCCCATTATTTTGGTTGATTGCATTCTTTAGAAGCCATTTACCTAAGAGAAAGCCTTACGCAACTTTCGTACTTATGTCATGGTCATTTGTATTGTGGCAAGGAATCCTATTGGGATACCTAGATGCGCTACTTCGCCGTAACGGACACTAATCACTCTTCATCTTCAACTGATGAAAGCATTCTCATTACAAGCCCTGAAGCCATCAGAGCGATAGCGATTGAGTAAACTCCTGGGTCGATCCAAGCCATGTGCATAATTCCCCAATAGAAGTAGAATAGGATGCTTGCTAGCATTGACCATGTGCCCAAAACCATTGACCATCCTCCCTTAGAATCCAATAAATCGTTGTACCATTCGTTGGTCACCATATTTTTGAACCATTCAGCAGGTTCGTCATTTCCGATTAGCCCTCGAGCACCTAGGAAGGTCATACCTCCTACCAATGCAATGAATACAGCATCACTTGCTACAAATGCAGCAGCACCATCTTTGTCGCCGAATGCATCGTTTGCGTATTCGAATGTCAGTAGGCCACCCCAAGACAGACGGTAGGTTGGATGAATAATTCCCATGATGTTTAGAACTGCCAGCATTAGACCTAGTAATCCTAGCCAAAAATACCATGTTGCAAGAGTGCTAGATGGATTGAACAGAATTGTGCCCAGATTGGCCTGCGCATTATCTCCGTCATCGCTCATGAGCCGTGCGACCTTAGACGCGGTTAAGAGTCTTGCCAAAGTAGACGAATGCCTAATTTACAGTTCAAAGTTGTGACTGGTGGCGATATTTTGCAGAGAAAACCTCGTTCAAAGCAGGTTCTGCCTTCGCCATTACATCACAAGGGTCGATGTTGGTAGGAATGCACGAATTAATCTCCTTGCTTCTTCCATATCTCCCTCGAGAAATCGTTTTTGCAGTAATTAATCCCAGCATATCTAGATTTGAGATAATACCAGAAATTCTTCGTGAAGTGAGGAATTGTTGTCCGATATGTGAGCAAGCCTGTTTGTAAACATGGTATACTTCACCGGTTTGCATATTTCTTAGTCCATTTTTCTCATTGATCAATACAGAAGAAAGAACTAATTTTTGCTGTGTAGGTAATGTTCTGATAACAGGAGTTACTTGGTCAGATTCAATTTGTGCTTGTGCAATTCGAACATGATTCTGTTCGACAACATCCAATCCTTCTTGTTCTGCCTTTTCAGTTGAAACTCGAAGTAAATCTAGAGCGCATCTTGCATCGCCATGCTCCTGAGCAGCAAGAGCAGCACACAACTCGATAACTCCAGCACCTATAGCATCTGAATTGATACCAACTTCAGCACGGGAGCGCAAGATATCTTGGAGCTGTTCTGCGTTGTATGGATTGAATACTATATCTTGTTGACCGAGGCGACTTCTAACCCTAGGGTCTAGGAAATCTGTGAATTTCAAATCATTTGAAATTCCGATTACACAAGCCCGAGCATCTTTCAATTCAGCATTCAGGTTTGTGAGATTGTATAGGAGATCGTCACCGGCTTTCTTTACTAGGTGGTCAATTTCGTCTAGAACCAGAACATATACCCCTCCGCGGGCATTCATCCTCTTTACTAATTCAGAGAAAACTCTGTCTGTAGGCCATCCTGTGAAAGGAATCTCTTCACGCTCATAATCTTCTAACAGTGCATTCCCTAGGTGTGATAGTACACGATATTGAGTATCGATTTGTCTACAGTTTACCATTACAGGATGAACCATTCTTCCAATGGACTTGCCCTTGCTTTGAAGTTGGTCACAAACGTAACGTGTTACGGCTGTTTTACCCGCTCCAGTTACTCCATACAGAATCATGTTTGAAGGAATGTGTCCTTTGAGGGCTTCAACCAGGTTGAATGATAGTTGGTCTCTTTCGAGGTCGCGGTGTGGTAGGGTCTCAGGCTGGTATGTGTGGCGCAGTACTTCTTTCTGCACGAACAGGGTTTTCTGATTGAGAATTCCATCGAAAATATTTCTCGTCAAAAAATAACACCTTACCGTTTTTGCCATCTCTGTTGTTCGCCCGTGCCCCACCAAGCGTGATGCCTACAGGGAGTCCGAGTCCACCATATAAGGCTAATCCCAAACTAGGGTTCCGAGGTGAGGATTTGCCTACTAAATCGATTTCAATTGGGGGTATAAAAAGGGAAGCGTAATTTTACGCTTTAGGTTATAAAATGAACATACTGTGGGGCAAAATTTACTGAAGCTCGCCGAAATAAAAAATCTTTATCGCCGGGAAGAAAAATCTCATATTTTCAAAAAATAATTTTCGAGAATTAAATTTGTCTAGAATTTGAATTTTTTTTATTATGTTTTCAAGATCAGTTTTTGAATTTTCTTTATGAAAAAAACCCAAATAAAAAATACAACCTAAATTTATGTTATTTTTTATACATTTTATTCTAACAAATTGAACCTTTACTGTCCAGAACAAAATGCATGCCATCCTCACCATGGATTACATTTTCCGGAAATTCGGGTACCTCTTTAGTCAAGATTTTGTAATCCGAATCGATGTATGTGTGAGTCAAAACTAATTGCGTATTTGGGCATCTTTCTGCCAATTTAATAATGTCACTTGGTTTGTGATGCTCATCAGTTTCTACCCATTCCGGAACTCCCATCTCCACAACCACGAAACTACATTTCTCAATGCGGTTCCACAATTCTTCACATGGTCCGGAATCGCCCGAATGCAGCATTGACCACCCTTGATCATTGGTAAGCATCCATCCATGGGGCTCAACCGTAGGTTCGTGAAATACTTCGAATCTTTCCATACTCCATCCTTCTACATCAGGGGTATCTACCCAGTTGATACTTTCTAGCATCTCATCTAAGGAACCAGGATATGCTAATTTACATAATTCTGTTAGCCTATCTCTTACTATAGTAGAGCCTGCAACAGTCAGTGGCCTTTCTCCTCCCCTGTCAGAAATATATTTTCTTTCTAGAAGGAAAAATGGAAATCCGAACACATGATCTCCATGTACATGGGTAATCAGAACAGTATCGATATCTGCTGGACTTATTCCTGCTTTTCTAAGACTAGCTAATGCAGTTGGAGGGCAGTCTACTATCATGTGTTTGTCGATTAGAAGGAATGAATGAAGCCTGCCAGAAGGCAAGAAAGCGTTGCCGCTTCCGAGTAAATCTACATCCACCATGGACTCTGGAAGCGTTCCCACTCTAAGACACCATCGCACCTAACATTCATCTATATCTTTCATCTGGCGAAAAATCGGGGTTCAACCCTCATTGGCGGAGGTCTTACTATTTCTTCAGAAAATGACAACAGTATTGCAATATTTTTTGGCTCGCAGACAGGAAACGCCGAAGATTTAGCGAATGAAACCAAGAAACTTGCTGACAAGAATGGATTGGAGGCAACCGTATTAGATATGGACGGATATCCTGCTTCTGAATTGTCGCGTTACAAGAGAATTCTGATAATCACTTCAACTTGGGGTGAAGGAGAGATGCCAGATAATGCCGCTGATTTGTGGGACGAGACATGTTCAGTTAACCCTTCACTATCTGGAGTAAACTATTCTGTTTGCGCTATTGGAGACACCTCATATGATGAATACTGTCAAGCGGGGATTGATTGGGATAACAAATTCCAAGAATTAGGTGCGACAAAAGTAGTAGATTTACAGACATGCGATGTTGATTACGAACCAGAATGGAAATTATGGGTTGACAAGGTAATTCCCGCTATGGTCGCAATTCAAATTTCGCTACCTTCGGAAACATCTGCCCCAGTTGTAGAAGAAAAGCCAGCAGCTGTCGAGAAGCCCAAAGCAAAGAGCGGCTGGAGTGCGAAGAATCCATACCCTACTAAAATCACAGAATGCTATGTTTTGAACGGCGAGGGTTCTAGAAAAGAGACCCGACATATTGTATTCGCTTTAGGAGACTCGAAAATGGATTACAAGGTAGGAGATGCATTGGGCGTAGTCCCAGAAAATCCTCCTTTGACAGTTGATTTACTTATTGAGAAAGCAGGTTGGGATCAAGACCATATTGTTCACACTCACAACGGTGAAAGAACATTGTGGGAAGCTCTCAAGAAGGATTTTGAAATACATCGTGTGAACAAAAAATTCGTTAAATCATTGCAAGAAAAGATCATTTCAAACGGCCTTAGAATAAAAGTCAGTTTAATTGAAAGATTCCGTGAATCAGTTTCAGGTAATGGCGCGATGTTGGCTGCTGGAGATTCAATGATGCAGACAGAATTGTTGCCTTCGCTTCCTGGCGATGACCCCAAGGAGAGAGCGGAACATTTAGCAAATGATGCGGATGCATTGGAAGATTACATTTGGTCTCGTGACTATATTGATGTATTCAGTGATTTTTCAGTTAATTATACTCCGGAGGAATTCATTGATTTACTTGATAAATTGAAGCCGAGATTGTATTCGATTGCAAGTAGTCACGATGCTCATCCTGGATTTGTTGAGTTGACTGTTGGAATTGTTAGATATTCCCATCATGGTAGGGACAGAGGTGGCCTGTGTACCGTATACATGGCAGATGAAGTCGAAGTAAACAAGTCAGATGTTGGAGTGTTCATGTCTCCAACAAAATCATTCGTTTTACCTGAAGATAAATCCACTGACATAATCATGGTTGGACCGGGAACAGGAATTGCACCTTTCCGCGCTTTCATGGAGCAGAGAGTTCACGATGGGGGCTCTGGTAAGAACTGGTTATTCTTCGGAGATCAATCTTCAAAGACAGAATTCTACTACAAAGAAGAAATTGAGAACTGGCTCGATGAAGGGCATATGTACAGATTCACTACCGCTTGGTCTAGAGACCAAGAAGAGAAAATCTACGTACAACACAGGCTAAAAGAGCATGGTGCTGAAGTCTGGGAATGGTTCGAGCGTGGTGCTTACTTCTACATCTGTGGAGATAAGCAATACATGGCAAAGGACGTTCACCGCGCATTGATCAATATCGCAATTGAGCATGGCGGAATGTCCGAAGCTGATGCAACCCATTTCATCGAGAAGACGATGATGAAAGAACAGAAGCGCTACCTGAGAGACGTCTACTGATCAGCATCTCCTTCAGGAGGTGTTGGAACCGATACAGCCGGGATTCCTTTCTCTCTTGCACGATTTATCATAATCGTAGTCCATTTTGATTTTGGACCGGGGAATGCAATTAGATGCGTGGCGTGTTCCAACATTTTGTCACCAAGTGTAGGTGCTGCCTCTGGGCGTCCAGAATCCTCTAGACCACTTCGGGGTTCATTCCAGGCCTCAGTGAAAATCGCTAATGGAATCGCTTGATTATTAGCCCATCTTTCGACGAGATAATCTACTCCACTGGCGCCACCAATAATTATCAAATCAGGATAATCATTCCATTTTATCCATTGTTCTAACTGTTCTTCAATCCATTCGTAATTGTAGAATCTTGAGTTCCCACATATTACCAAATTGATTACTTTTCCATCTTGATTTAAGTCTCTGCCTGCCAATCTTTCGACAGTGGAAGCGCCCGTGACAACATCGCCGGCCATATTGTTCAATTGTTTAGGTATCCTATAAGAAGAACGGAAAAACATTCCTCTCTTCGACACAAAAGGGCACTTTGCTTCCGCTTTTCGGCGCAAAAAACCGCAATAATCATGCTTAATCTAACCGCTTTCATCTTAGAATAGTTAGGTTTGGGGCTGAACATGGCGTTCAAGCGCGTGCTGATTGCGAACCGCGGAGAAATCGCTTTGAGAATTCTCAGAACTCTGAGGGACATGGGTATTGAAGCTGCAATTATTCACGGTAGAGAGGATAGATTGTCTCTACCCGTTAGGATGGCAGATATCGCTTATCCGATAATGAGGTCAAATCCATTGGATTCTTACCTTGATATCGAGGCTGTTGTTCAGGCTGCTAAAGATCTAGAATGTGATGCAGTCCACCCAGGATACGGTTTCCTTGCAGAGAATGCAAATTTCGTCAAGCGCTTGGAAGAAGAAGGAATAACTTTCATCGGACCTGCTTCAAATGTAATCACCTTGCTAGGAGACAAGATAGAAGCTAGAGCAGCAATGGAAGCCGCAGGTCTTCCCACAGCCAAAGGTAGTAGTGAGCCAATTTCTTCGGCAGAAGTTGCCAGCGAATTAGCCGATGAAATTGGATATCCTGTAATCATCAAGGCAGCTGCAGGTGGCGGTGGAATCGGTATGCAAATCGTTCATGCTGCAAATGAGTTTGAAGGCGCATTGAAGTTATGTCAAGGCCGAGCAAAATCGGCGTTTGGAGACGATAGAGTGTTCGTCGAGAAATATATCGAAGGTGCTCAACACGTGGAGTTCCAAGTTCTAGCCGATGGAGAGAAAGCGATCCATTTCGGAGAGAGGTTCTGTTCCATACAGCGCCGTCATCAGAAACTAATCGAAGAAGGCCCTTGGCTTTCCGAAGATAAGCGAGCAGAAGTTGGAGCACTAGTTTGTGCAGGTGCGGAATCTGTAGGGTACAAAGGATTAGCAACATTTGAGTTCTTGCGAGATAAGAATGGAGATTTCTACTTCCTAGAAGTAAATCCTAGAGTACAAGTCGAGCATACGGTTACAGAATTGATTACTGGATATAATCTCGTAGAATTGGGAATTAGGGTTGCACAGGGAGAAAGTCTCCCTCTAACTCAAGATGATGTTACAATTAGAGGTCATGCAATTCAATGCAGACTAAATGCCGAAGATACAACCAATTTCGTTCCATCTCCTGGAAGGCTATGGGAATGTCATTTCCCTTCCGGGTTCGGAATTAGATGTGATACTCACGCTCACCCAGGCTATGAGATGCCAGGGTGTTTTGACAGTCTACTAGCAAAGTTACTTGCTTGGGGCCCAGACAGAGATTCTGCAATTCGTCGAATGAGGACAGCCTTGGATGAGACTATTATCACCGGTGTTGACCATTTAATTCCGCTGCATCGCAGGATTATGGATGAGAAGGATTTCTTAGCGGGAGACATAACTATCGCTTACATCGATGAACATCAAGATTTGTTGGGATGATTCTATGGATGTACTAATCGTTGGCAGTCTCGCCTACGATTCGCTTGAAACGCCGATGGGTTCACGTGAAGATGAACTGGGTGGTTCGGCCTCTTATGGTGGATTCTCAGCCGCATTCCACAATCGGAAAAATGGTGGTAATGGAGTTGCATTGGTCGGAGTAATCGGTCAAGATTTCAAATCTGAGCACCTCGAGTGGTATCAAAAATCAGGATTAGAAATCACGGGAATTGAAGAAAAGGAAGGAGAAACTTTCCGTTGGAAAGGCTCCTATCATGGAGATATGGCAGAAGCAATTACTCATGAAACGCAACTCAATGTGTTTGAGAACTTTCAACCTAAGGTGCCTCTCGATCAAACTACTCCCAAGGTATTGATGTGTGCAAATTTACATCCTAGTCTACAGTCCTCTGTGATTTCACAAACCAAAGCAGAGAGAGTATCGATATTGGATTCAATGAATCTTTGGATAAATATCGCAATCGAAGAGTTGCGTGTTGTCATTACAAAAGTTGACATTCTAATTTTGAACGATGCTGAAGTTAAGATGTTGGCATCCGATGATAACTTGATTCGAGCAGCAGAAAGCGTTCTTAAAATGAAGCAAGGAGGAATATTAGTCGTAAAACGTGGTGAACACGGTGTGTTGGCCCTACATCCAGATGGGATTATTTCGATGCCTTCCTATCCAACTTTAGAACTAACCGATCCTACTGGTTGTGGTGATAGCTTCGCTGGAGCAATGGCTCAATTTCTTTCACAAAAAACAGGTACTGTGAGCCGAAATGAACTAGCAGAATCTCTTGTCCATGCCACTGTAACCGCATCATTTACAATAGAGAATTTTGGTACTGAAAGAATTCGCAATCTATCTGAAGATGAATACGATGTTCGTCTTTCTGAATACAGACGCATCACAAACACCTCTTGATTGCAGTATGCTCAAGAACACCCCCTAACTCGCAGTGCCATGACAGTGCTGAATATCGCAATGATTGGTAGTGATGAGTTGGCTAAGGCGGTAGCTAAAGCAACCGATCAGCGTGATGTTCACACCTATGTTCACAAAGAATCAGGTGCCGACGGGCCACGAATTCTTTCGATTATCAGGCCTGCAAAAATGCCGGAAAGAATTCGTCCATTCTTCAATTCACTATGCGCAGCACGTGTTGGTTTGCTAGAGGTGACAGGAATCGATGCAACGTTCGGCGAAGTTTTGGTTGGATTTGCTGCTGCAGGAATCAGTAAGGGAATTTACGTAATCAACCCTCCTCAAGGCGAGTGGATTGACGAGGATCAAGTCAAGGCTTTTATCGCTCAAGCCGGCCTATCATCATGGGAGCAGTGTAGCGATGATGGAATCGAATTAAGAGGAGCGTTGTACGGGTTGATGGATGAGATTTCAAGCGATTTAGAATCTGCAAAACAAGAACCATTAGTGGTTCCAATCGACCAGCATTTCAATGTCAAAGGTATCGGATTAGTTGCGATTGGATATGTTCAATCAGGCTCGGTTTCTGTTCATGATGAATTGCATCTTCTTCCTGCAGAAGGGCCTGGTACGGTCAAGAGTTTGCAGGTTATGGATGATGATGTAGAACAAGCAGTTGCTGGAGATCGAGTCGGAATCGCTCTGCGCAACACCAAAGAAGAGCATCTAACTGGAGGATCTCTAGTCATTCATCCTGCTGTTGAAGATAAGAACAAAGGAATCTCTGTTCCACTAAGTCTTGATAAACATGAAAAGAGCTCGATTCAATTAGAGATTTCACCTTTCCAAAAGAGAGTTCTCGCTGTAGGGGATGTGGTTCATGCCAGCGTCGATTTGCAATTTGTAGTAGGCAGAATAGAATCGATTGACTCAGCCCTTGAAGTAGCATGGGAATCGCCTCTATTTATCCGTAAAGAAAATCCGCCAGTGGTTATTCTTGCTCAACTTGATTCAAAGCCTAGAATCATGGGTAGCGCAAAACTGACTCGGCTTTCCTAAACTACCTCGAAGAACAGCCCCTCCATAGGAGGGGAAAACGGTGGGTTCATAACCTCGGGTTCGACTTCGGCAGTTCGGGATGCTTATGGACACGAGGCCAGAGGGGCTCGGTGTCAATGGAGTGGGGATAAAATTCCGCTCGTTGTCACTGGGAGGAGTTCGCGGTAAGGTCAGGACGACCTTAAACGAGAACCAGGTCTCATTTGAATCTCGAAATGGACATGCTCTGGACATCCGTTTGGATGCTATCAAGAGAGTCCAACACCATGACACTACTCTGGTGCCTGGGTGGCTTGCAGTCGTCGGTTTAATTTTCATTTGGGTCGCATGGAGAGGAGTTACTGGCAAGCTTCAGGCCCTTCTTGGTGCTGCGGGAATGGTAATCTCTGCAGCGCATTACATCACTAAGCAACCAACTCTCACTATCGATACAAATGCAGAAGATTGTCACGTAATATACGGAAATGATCTAACAATTATGCGATTGTGTGCCTTGATCCAGCGTATACAAAACGGCATGACATTGGATGAAGCCAGAGCAAGCGTGGATAATATGGTGAGCGATTCCGATTATCCTCGCTCAATCAATAGTGATGAATTAGAAATGATCCCTGAGCCTTTAGAAGTATTCCCGTCAGCAGTAATTTCTCACTTCATAGATTCTATGGATGAAGAAGAACTACTCAATGCCGAAGTGGATAGTCCGGCTATTGTTATAGACGACCTGGACATACCTATTTGGGAGGATGAACCTGAAACAGAACCACAAATTTCTGAAGGCTTAATGGCCCGCTCAAAGGCTAATTTATTCACTCAGAGAAATCAAGTAATGCAAAATGGCTGGCAGCAACCTGCGAATCAGCCTGCTTACAATCAAGTCCACAGGTCTCACCCTTCGGGCGTTCCTTCTTACGAAATGATCCATCAGCAAAATACTGCACCTGCTTACTCACAACCGTTGCCACAACAGCCTACTCCTCCTCCAACTGACTTTTTGCCATCATTTGTTGGTGCAAGTGGAGTGCATGTCCCTAATGCAGGACCTGAATCATTCTCTTCTCCAGACACTCCATTACAACCTGTTGTCGAAGAAGAGGTGCCATCTCTTGTTGCATCTGCTCGTAAAGATGTACCTCTCGAGGCGGAAATCATTCCGGAAGAGGTTGAAGCTCCTAAGGAGCGATATCCAAACATTAGCAAATTGGTTGCTAAGCCAAAGACTCGTCGATTAAAAGTCCGTAAAACCAGCACTGGAGCATTACGCGGCAGGTCAGTTATTGCAGAATTAATCAGCCCAACTCTCGGTAGAGCAAGCAAAATTTCGAAGAGATTTTTACGAAAGCGAACAAAGTCTCGAACAGCTGATGCAATCCGTTTGCAGGCTCAAAATAGTCACCAATCACAAGTTGCAGAATCTATACAAAATTTAGCCAAGAGTAATGGTGGCGATGTTAGTGAAGAGGCAATAGGTCGAATGATGGAACATATCAACCCGATCCCATCTAGTTTCAAGGATCTGGTTAGTTCAGATACAAAGAGTCCTGAAGACGTAGAATCAATTCCTAGAATCGATGATTGATTACTTATTTTTTCTAGAAAGCATGTGCTCTCTGATTGCTTTTGCAGTCTCCCAATCAGCCATTTCTTTATCCGATTCAGGAGTGAATTGAGGGATTGGAATAGGTCGCATATTGGAATCGATTGCAATCATGAAGAAGTATCCTTCACAAATTTCGGTTTTAGTCCAATCGGATTTGCTCATTGCCCAAGCGGTTACCTTTGCACACGCAGTTCTGTTTGAAGTGAAAACGATCTGCCCTGTTACTTCGATTAAATCTCCCTGTCTTGCAGGTGCTTTGAATTCCAAGGTATCGATAGAAATTGTCACGAACTCACGGTGAGCAAACTTTGCGCAAACGATTCCTGCCGCTTTGTCCATTAGAGACAATAATCTTCCACCAAACAATGTGTTGTATGAATTGGTGTCTTGTGGAAATACTTCCTCAATCAAGGTCACAGGTTCTGTACTGTATGGCTCCATTATTTACTGCTAAGCGCATCAACTCCTTGAATCCATGTACTATTTACCCACTAGAGACTAAGATTTGATGATGTATAGGATTCACCACCCATCGTGGCGGGCGTTTGTGTTGCTTTAGTAAGCGGGGGGATTGACTCCCCTGTTGCAGTAGCGCGCATGCTTATGCAAGGGTGGAAAATATTCCCAGTCCATGCTTCACAGGAACCGGTCACAGGCCCAGAAGCTGAGGAGAAAACAATAGCATTGCTCCGGCACATATTGGAGAGCGATGGGACTCTTGGAGATTTAGCAAGAGAGAACCTGTCTAAGGAATTGGTCGTAGTTCCTGTGGCCGAAAAACTCGCTCTGTTTACTGAAAAGTGGAATCATACAGAATATTTCATTCACATGAAGAGGTTGTACAATTCAATTGCCACAATTAGGGGAAATGAAGTTAATGCAACTCATTTGTTAACTGGAGAAAACCTTGGTCAAGTCTCGAGCCAGACTTTAGGAAATTTAGGAGGGATTGAAATCGCAACAACCCTTCTCCCATTACGACCTCTTCTAGCATTTGATAAGGTTTCAATAATGACCATGGCGAGGAATATTGGGACTTTAGAAATCAGTGAAGGGCCAGAAGTTTGTGATGCACTTGGTCCGAGTAAGCCAACTACAGTTGCAAATAAGGAATGGTTAGAGAGCTCTGAAGAGAGGGTAGGTGGCTTGCAGCACCTCGCTTCTGATTGCTATTCTAATTTGAGAATAGTCAAACTTTGACAGGTTCCGGGTCCCCCCCTTAAGGGGGGAACCCGAATAGACACTTCCCCGTCGGTCTTTTATGCCCGATTTGATTGGGCAGGTAAGAGGGTGGCCCCATGACAGACAGAAAGAGTGCAATTACCGCTTTGGTTTTCACATGTATTATGCTGATTGCTCCAATTGCTGGAGCAGCAAATGTGACAACGTTTAGCGGTGGAGATAGCGAAGTAACCGTTGAAGTTAGAGACAGTCCAGATTATACAAATATCGTTGATGGAACTGTAACTATTCCTTCAGGTGATACGGTTACAAGTGCATCAGTGAAAGTTTCAACAGACATGGCTACCCACGAAACCTACACCACAATCAACTCGGAAACCTCGCAATATGTATGGGATCCAGTTTACAATAACCAACAAACTGAGTATTCGACCTTGACAGATTTCACATACCACGAAGATACTGTAAGGCTTGTAAGCGGCGGTTTCTCAACAGACTTTGAGAGAACAGGTTCAGGGTTCTTGGATATTTCTCAACCAGTAGCTAATGGTGGCGGCTGGCAGCACGGTACTCTTGCTGAAGGAACAGTTCTGAATGAGAATTGCAACACTGGGAATGATTGCTGGGGTACTAACATGTACGATTTCGACAATGATTACACCAATGACGACCAAGGCTCAGGATTCTCCTACAGCATGATCACTCCTGAGATGGAAGTTGACCCAGGGTCTTACATTGCCCGCTTCTCTAGTTGGCACGGAATGCACTGGATGCAGACTAACCCAGGCGCAAACCCGACTAACACTTACTATGACTGCGGATATGTAATGGTCAGGAATTCTTCCTCTCCTTCTTTCCCTCCTCCAGAAGTTGGATGGAGCTACATCCCATTCGATATGACTAACTCTTCGGGGGTCAGTTACGCAAATGGAATGTACCCAATAGGTAGTGGAAATGGAAAGATTCAGAATTGTGACAGCCTAACTGGAACTGACTATGCTTTAGGTGGAGAATCAACACACCCTACTCAGAATCCTAACGGCTGGTCAACACTAGCAGTCAACCTGAATCAGCACATCCACAAGTACGTACAACTCAAGTTCGTTTTGAGTCATAACAACGGTGCAGGCATGCCACAAAACACAACTATGCCAGGTTGGTTTATCGATGATTTCCGTCTTGGTGATCCATTGCCTCAATCCGGTTCTATGACCGTGAAAGGTTTCACTCCAAAGCAGGCTCCTAGCCCTGGATTCCCAGATGGTTACGGTGTTTTGACATTGGAACAAGAAACGACTCCTACCAACTCATTGACAGTTTCAGTACTTCGTGCAGGAACCACTGAAATTGCACTCGACACAGATGGAAATCAAATGACTGGCCTAGAAGGTCCAATCATCGAACTGTGGGGAATTGATGCATCAGATTATCCGGTAATTGACCTTCGTTTCGATTTCGATACAGGACAATACAGACTTTCGACTGCAGTACTGCACGGATTAACTATCGGAACTAGAGTTGGTACTGGAATGAATGACACTAACGTCGTTCAAAGTCCAATGATACTTGATGGTGTTTGGGGATCACCAGGCGGAGAAATTCCTCTGTTCTACAATCCATCTATTGCAGATACATCATACAATCCGACCTTGTATACTTCTAAATTCTCTCAACCGATTGTCGGAGTGACTCCGGTTGTGGTCGATGATTGTATGGAAATCCCGAAGATAGAGATAAGCCTTAGAAATAACACAAATCACAACTTGACAGTCGGTCAAAAATGGACTCCTGCTGACCCAATCTTCGGATTCTCTTCGATTATTTCGTACTCCAATACTTGTGGATTATCAGAACTATGGTTTGACCTCGAATTCGGCCACAGTGCATCAGGTGTTTCAATCGATATTGCCAATGATGGAGATATTGAATGGGCTATGGATGAACCTGCATTCGGCTCCTTTGGACGCCAGACTAAGTTTTGGGCAGGCTCTTCAATGGGCGTCAATTACGCTATGGATGAAGCAACAATCACTCTGAACACAAACGGTGAAGCAAGTGGTGGAAGCTTCATGCTACCGATTGGTGCAGATGTGAAAGTCGCAGACATTGTAATGTCAGACAATACTGCCGGTGCCTTTGATTTGTCACTGACTGCTAGTGGCCAAGAAGTTTCGTTGGGCACTATGCCGAACCAGTCAGTTATCGCATACGAGACAGTATTCCCAATGTTTGCATTCAAGGATGCAATCATTTCTTTGATGAACAACCCACTTCTTCAAGCATCACACATCGATGAATATGGGAACGAATGGGCAACATTCCACTTTAAGGTTTCAAACCAGAATGCAGCCAGCGGAACCCATGTCAAAGTAGACAACTTGGATATCTTGTATGATTGGGAAACAACGCTAGGAAGTACCAGTAATTTCGATAGAGAACTGAACCAAGGTATTGCTCTTGGTTCTGGCGCTCAGGTCGACGTGCCATTGGCTCTGAAAGCTGGCTCCGGTGGAGCAGTTATGCTTTCAGATCTATCAATTACAACTGCAACAGGATACGATTCTACTCTTACTCTAACAGGCAGTCCTGAAGGTCTGTACCCTAATGGCGACATCATCGAAGCGATTTCAACACACAGTGTTGCTCAGTCAACAGGTGCTTCTTTTGCAGAATCTAGATTGCGAATGGAATCATCTAGTGGAGTAGTAGAATTAGCATTCTCAGAACTATCCTTGTTCACTGAAGCACATGATCCAGACAACTTGGTCACCATGGAGTCTTCATCATACAGCTGGGCTGGGGATGAAATTACGGTAACTTGGAGATTCAGAATCAATACAGGTTGGGAAGATACAGCAGAATTACGCCTGTATGCAAGCCTTGTTGCAGACAATGGTGTCAACGGACTTCCTGGCGCTATTGTTCTCGCTCCTGCTAACGGAAATGCAATCGAGAACGATGCAATGAT
>MDSX01026410.1_pt1 | contig 17474 bp, 20 predicted proteins | sample 811141 | NCBI WGS metagenome assembly MDSX01 (sample SAMN05326642, study PRJNA326480) | marine metagenome | isolation source: seawater | place: Atlantic Ocean: South East | collected 2010 | reverse complement strand
GAAGCCATGATGCGTGAGATCATGCGCCGATCAGATGAGGTTAAAACCACTGGTGGTGCTATTGGTCAAGATGGTCTTAATACAGCTAATCGTTCCTACTTTACTAACTGGGATGTCATTACTACCGATGAATCACTGCAAGCAGCTTTCAAGGAATTAACCAAGAACTATAGAGTACTTGATACCTTCGGTAACGAAGCTCTGAATGTAATGATTAGGGCTAAGAAGTTCTGGCAAAACAATAAGGGTCTACTTGAAGATGGCCCTGAAGGCTTTGCTAAGGCTATGTATGACTATGGGGAAGTTGAACCCATCGTTGGTCGTAAGGGTATGTCCGACTTCGAGAACATCGAATGGAAGCGGGCTATGCGTGAAGAGATGGGTGTTACCCCTGAAGGTTTCACTATTATGTCCCTTGCTGCAGAAGAGCTTGGTGTAAGGATCTCCAAGATGGGAAGGATGATCAACCAACTTGAGTTTGGTGGTATTGATTTCACTAAATCTATGGAGGTATATGTTGACTTTGCTGACAAAGTTGATCTCCTATTAGTACCTCTTAGACGTGCCAAGCGTAAGTGGTCAGTTGCGGGTTTTGCTCAACAGAATAAATTTCAAAAGCAAGTCTCAAAAGAAGGCGCAGCTAACATCAATAGTGCTCTTAAGGATTATGCAGCAGACCCCAAAGGTTCCTTTGATGATTTAACTAAGATCGGTTTTGATGATGCTGATCCCGGCATGACTCTTCGTGAGATGTGGGAGAAGTACAAAGCTGGTGATGCAGAAGCAGGTAAGACCCTTAAGGCTTATATCGACTTCATGGGTAACATCCCACCATCTGGAACTATTCAACAGATGCGGATGATGAATCAGATCATCAACCGATACATGAAGAATGGATCTAAGGAGGGAGTTAGGGCTCTTTGGTACGCAACCATGCTTGCAACCCTTGAACCTATTAAAGCTGCCTTTACTGGTGGAGCACTACAAGTGCTGCAGCAACCCTTGGGCAATATGACTAGGGGTGGTATTGGTCAAGTTAAAAATATGATCCCTGGGATCTATTCTAAGACCGGCGATCTTGAATCTAAACGAGCCCTTCAATATGGCATTGGTCAGTTCTCTGGATTGATGACCAACATTAATTCAAGTGTTGATGTTCTTGTACGTTCATTTAAAAATAATGAGCTTGTCCATAACACCCAACGTCTTGAAGGTTTGACGGCGAAGTCAAGGAAGCAGAAGATTCTACAGCTTGAGTTTGCTGCTAAGAATGTAGCTGATCGGATGACTCGTGAGAACGCATCTGATATGGACAAGATGCTAGCTGGAATGAACTTCCAATTACAAAGAGCTGGCTTAAGTCCACAGATTCAAGTCTTCAATAGAGCTTTAACAGCACTTGATCAATCTGCCATCACAGCTGTCGGTAACTCCGAAGCTATGGCCCAAGGTATGGTCAAGGCTTGGGAAGATGGAGTCACAGATTCTAAGGGTATTCAAGCTTATATTAAAGCTTCTACTGAGTCTATCTTTGAAGATGGATTGAAGAACGGTAGGGTTAAACGTGCTGACATTCTTGAAGCCGCTAGGTCCATTACCTTCCAGGCTGATATCCCTATGGGAGATGCAACCTATAATGTTCTCAATAAAACCATCCCACAGAAGTTAGGCGCTGGTGCAGCTGGTGGTATCGACACTCTGTTTAAGCAAGTTGAGTTGGGTAGTAAGAACTCTGCTGTTCTTAACTATTTTAACCCTTTCATTCGTGTCAACTATAACTTCCTAGATGTAGTTGCTATGAAGGAACCTACAGGTTTCCTAGCTTCTGTTGTGCCTCGTTATAGAGCAATCATCTCAGGCCAAATGGGTGAAGCTAAAGAGATGCAGCTTAAGAGTGGTATTGCTTTCACTCAACTCATGCTGGCTGGCTTTACAGGTATTGCTATGCAAGGTGGTATGCAAGGTAAGAATCCTGATCCAGGTATGGAGGAATATGTTGATAGTTTTATTGTACCTTGGCCACTATCACCTAAAGGTTTTATTGCTGTTCCTTTTGGACGCATCCAACCCTATGCTCAGTATCTTTCTGGTCTAGCTGATACGGTTAATGGCTTCAAGAGAAACGTAATCAATACCACCCAATACGACAAGCTGGTCTCTGAACTACTTGTTTCTATTGGCTTGAATACTTTAGACAGTAGCTTCCAACAGGGTTGGCAGAAGATGGCTAGATTCCTTGATACCACAAATATTCAATCCACTGCTGGTTCATTAATCCCAGAGCTTGTAGGTACTCCACTATCTGCTGCTCGGTTGCCATTAGGTACTTTACAGCCCTATGAAACTATACAAGGGGATAAGGTTGATGGTTTTAGTAACTTTATTACTAGAGTCTCCCAGCGAGCTACAGGTGGTATCGGTAATCCTATCCAATATAATCGTTATACTGGAGAACCAATCCTTAAGGCTGGTAATCAAGGTGCTGGTTATTGGGAAGGTGTTGGTAATAATCTAATCAATATCCTTGGTTATCCTGGTCTCATTAAAGATGCCGGAGCGGAAACTCCCGTGTTTAAGGAGATGCAGAAGTCTGCTTATGATACTAATAAGTGGAATAACAATAATAGAGTAAAGGCTCTTGGTAGTTCAACCAAGCTAACAACCTCTGAACTATCAACTTTAGATCAACTCACAGGTGACCCTAAGGTAGGCGCTCTTCAGAAACGTTTGGTCAAGCTATTTAATAGTGGACTCTATAAGAACGCTATGAAGGAGTACCAAAAGCTGCGTAAGGATGTCAATCCAGCGGCTAACTTACTTGGTGTAGAAGATTCTAGTAGGAACCTCCTTGGACAGATTCATGGAATGATTGATGCTGTACATAACGAAGCACGTTCTGTATCACTAGAAACAATGATTCGTAGTGGTGATTATCCCAAGCTTATTGAACGCCGAGAGGCTACTAATGTCAATACCTTAATTAACTTTTCCTTGCGCTAACTAATGACTATTACAAGTAATGCTTACACAGGGGACGGAACAACCGTTCTCTTTACCTTTTCATGGCCATATCTAGAAAAGGATGATGTTTTTGTACAGATAAATGACGATATCCAAGCTAGACCAACGGCTTGGGATTTTGCCAATACTAATACTGTTGAGTTTGTAACTGCTCCCCCAGCTGGTGCCCGCGTTTCTATCTACAGAAGGACTAATGTAGATGATTTGTACTATACCTTTTACCCTGGTTCAACTATTAAGGCTAAAAGCCTAAACAATGATTTTGAACAGACTCTGTTTGTTGCACAGGAAAGTCAGAATCAATATTTAGACGTAGAAACCGGTGGTGATATTGCTGGTGATGTTAATTTCAACGGAGATGTTGTCTTTAATAAATCAGTCACCATCAATCAGTATCCGACAGCTGATACAGACGCTGCTAATAAGCTCTATGTAGACACTCAAGACCAAGCTGTACAAGCTTGGGCTACTAATGAGTTCGTAGATGCATCAGGCGACCAGATGTCTGGTCAACTAGACATGACCAACAACAAGATCGTCCGTCTAGCTAACCCACAAGACTCTTCTGATGCTGTTAATAAGCAGTATGTAGATGGAATCCTAGTTGGATCAGGTGGAAACATCTCATCTCTTCCTGTTGTCCGCTATTTCCTCACTGCTGTTGGTGGTGAGACTGTTATTAACCCTGAGGCACCTATTGCCCCGGGTAATGAGATCGTTACTGTCAATGGTTCAACGCTTACCCCAAGCGATGACTACTCAATTAATGGTACGGAGTCAATTGCACTAAGGCAACCGTTGCTGGCTGATGATCAGGTGATGATCCTTAGCTACAACAGCCTCAAGGTTGTTGAAGTCAGTGCAAACTTTGATACCCTCCCATATACAAGATGGGTAGATAACGCTGATGCTGGTCAAACCGTATTCACTGGTACTGGTATCGGTACTTTGCCCCTGGCTTATAGCCCTGGGTTTGAGTCTGTGTTCCTTAATGGTGCTCTGCTTACTAGGGATGTTGGTTATGTTGCTAACGATAAGGTCTCAATTACACTTAGCCAACCTGCATTGGTTGGTGACGTAGTTGATATTCACTCCTGTAACTACATCCAGACCGATTCGACGTCTGCAGTTGGTGTTCTTTATACATACCCCGGCGGCGTAGAACAGACCGTACAGCAGCGTCTAGAGCAGTATGTAAGCGTTAAAGACTTTGGCGCTAAGGGTGATGGAGTCACTGATGATACGGCTGCTATTCAGGCTGCTGTAAATAGCAATAGATCTATTTCCCTGCCTGAAGGTACTTACAAAGTTACCGCTACAATTAATGCATCACGTCTTAATTTGACTGGTGAAGATGCAGTCATTAAAGGATTTGATGGTGTCGGCTTTTTAGTTACTAAGTCAGTTAATCTCAGTGGCTCACTTAGGTTTGAAGATTTTGCTGATCTATCTGACCTTGAAGGGCAGCGATACAACCTCACCACCACTGCAATTAGGCTTGCTCCTAACTCCACTATTGAATGGGTAAGGATTGACCGTGGTATTTCTTTCTATCAGTGTAGATCAGGTGTCTGGATAGCAGATGATACTAAAGAGATTGCTTCTGACTTGAGTTCTACATGTGGATCTAAAGAGCAACCGTCTTGGATTTACAGCAGTCACGACAGGGGGGTAACTCCTGTCCGTATTGATTGCCCTAGTTATAACGTTGAGGTGGCTCATGGCTCTTACACGAACATTATCGGTAAAGCTAGAGTTTTAGCTTGCGTAAGGCTATTTATCGATGGTGACTTGACAGGCGCAGGTATCAATCAAGAGCAATGGGATGCTATGGGTGGGCACAACATCCATAACCTTTACTTTGATACTGTTATTCAACGTACTACTACAGGTGATTCCTCCACTGGTAATAGTTTTGCCTTGAATGGTGTTATCTTAAGCTGCAATAATCACAACGTCCATGATATTGTTGCAAAGGATGTTAATGGTGTTAACTATGACAATGAACTTCTTTATTTTAAAGGCCGCTACATTACCATCAATAACATTAACGCCCAGAACTGTAGTGACAATCAAGGGGTTATCTGCTTAAAAGGCAGCCATCCCGACGATTCAACTAAAATCAACAAAGGTGGATCTACTAATATTAGCAATGTTAGAGCTAGTTGGGATAAAACCACCTTTGACAACAACGGTACCACAGTCACATACAAGGGTTTAGTAGGTATTGATGTTGAAGTACCTGTAGATGTTCATGTCTCTGACTGTACTTTTATAGGTGGGGGTATGGGAGTTTTAGTTAATTGCACGCCTTTTCATAACAAAGAATGTGTTTTTGACAACATCAATGTTGTTAATCAAACCTTCTCTCAGCCTGGGTTACGTATCCGTGGTGTGGCTTCAGATATTACTGCTCGTGTTAATCGAATTAACCCCACACCCTCAGTGCTTAGCGGATCACCGGTTATCTTTGTATTGGAAGATGTTAATGGCAGAGATAATAATAATGTACCAGGTTCGTATGATTTTAGCGGATCTAAGCTAGTTGCAGATGGTTCTGCAGCTTCGTATTTATCTCTTGTCTCAGTTTCTAATAAGGTTGATTCTGATGCTCCTGGAATTGGGTTTCTTCGTATAAACAATTGCTCAATTGAAGATACATCTAAAACAATTGCTTACATTTTCTGCTTGTATCAGACAGGAAGCGCAAATCCTGGCAAGACTAATATTCTCCAAAGGTCTGAAATATTGAACTTTGATGTTATTGGTTCATTGAACAATCAAATAGGACCAAGAGAATCGTCAAACATGCCAACCAATGCGCTTGAATTTAGCAGCGTTGCTAATAAGTACATTGCAACAGATAACACTCAGAAAACTGTCTTTTCAATTTCAGTATTAGATGGTGAAGAGCTGAAGCTTTTGATTCCATATAGCATCTACGATTCCACCAATTCTGTCGGAGCTATTGGGACCTTGTCTAAGTTATTTGCAAATAGTGGAGGGACAATCACTGAAGTAGTTGATGCTCCTGAAAGGGAAGGTACTGCAGCAAGTTCCCTATCCATTAACACTGCAATTTCTGGTGAAAAAGTAAGTGTAAGGGTCAATGGTGATTCTAATACAACAGCATCGTTTAACTATTCAATCGGTACGTTCCTTACCAATTATAAATTATGACACGAACAAAAACACGGGCCCTAGCTAACTGGCCCAACAACACTGTTAGTGTTTTAGATTTTGGTGCCTTTGGTGATGGCATAACTGATGACTCTGCTGCTATCCAAGCCGCAGTAGATTATCTAGAAGCTCAAATGGGTGGTGGAACAATTTACTTCCCTAATGGTAGTTATGTTGTTCGCACCCAAGTCTACACAGAAGCATTCAACAGTAACGTTGATGTTAAAAGGTATGGTATCACTCTTAGTGGTGAATCTACACTTCAAACAAAGATCTTACTACAGAATCACGATGGATTCTTTGAATGGAATCAAAGCTACACCTGGAGGTCAACCCAACAAAAAGCTGCCGCTAACATTAACTTTGAAGCAAGAAACTTCACTGTTGTTCTAGAAGCTCACGTCCTGGAGGATCAACTTCCTGATGGCATGGGAATTAACTACTCCTGTGGTCAAGTCTTTAGGATTATTGGTGGTGGCAGTGGTTCTAATACTCACTGGCAGAACGTAACTTTTGATAGGGTTGATATTCAGAACTATGCAACATTTGAGACTAACCCCTATCAAGAGGAGATTTCCAACACAGGTCCTACTGGTAGGCAGGCAAGGACGGGTAACTATGCCCGCATTGGGGCATTTCTCAGGGGTACTAATCGTAATACCTTCTTGAATTGTAACTGGTCACCATCAGCTTATGGATCCCGTGTAGGTAAGAATCAATACCATAGACCTGATGCGTTTAACGGTGAGAGCCTTTCCTGCAGTATTAACACTTCAAATAATATCATCAGTTGTCCTAATCATGGATTTAATATTGGTGACCCTATTATCTTTCAAGGTAATGGGGACAAAGTAACTTACGAACTTGTCTACCCCAACACTTATCCTAACGTTAAATCTCAACTAACAGTAACAGATGATAAGCTGACGTACTTTGTATCCCCTATTAATTATACAAAGGATCAGTTCTGTATTTCTAATTCTTATGCTTGTCTTACTGAAACACAAGCGGGTGCTATCGCAGATAAGAATTACCCTAATGAAGATCCTAACTATTGTCCTGCTATAGATCTGGTACGTCTTAATTTTAACGACGTAGGTATAGTTAGTTGTAAAGTTATTCCAGCTACTTGCTGTGTTTATGGCTATGATTCCTACGGAATTATGACCAACATGTCTGCCTTCTGGGGATTGAGATTTGGTTATAGACAAGAGAGTACAAGAGAAGCTGGTAGTGAGGGAGGAACCCTTAGAGACTCAAACTTCTCAAGTGACACGGGGGTGTTTGTTTATTCCCCTGGTATTGAACCTGGTTTTACAATTAGAAACAGTCACTTTAATAATGTGACTAACGGCGTCCGATTAATTAATAGGAAATCGTTTGCAATCTCGGATAACATGTGGTATAACGTTACCGATAAGGATACCTACTCGGATGCTTATGAAGATATTAAGTTAGAGAATTGCAATGAGAGTTCTGTTAAAAACATCAACTTTTGGTGGGGTAGTAGAACTAATAGAGTTAATGTTTATGCAGACTCAGACTGTTACAATATTACTGTAAAAGACTGTCAAGCTGTTTGTGTAGACGGTATCCTTTTTAAGGTTGAGTCAGGTAGTACTGGTAATAGGGGCGTTAATAATATAGTAAATTCTGGGGACGTGTATCCAGTTGGACGGGTTTATTCAGGTGATATTGCTGTTATTCACCCAACTAATGCTGGTGCAATGGTGGGACGGGATGGAAACCGTACTGTTAATGGTGATGGTGTAGCTAGAACACTTCCCTTTAACGCCACTATTTATGATAATTTTGGTGGTGGTATTTCAAACGTCAGTGACCATGGTGTGGCTGGTGGTCTTGTAATCCCTCCTAATCAAGGTATTAACTACGTTAAATTTAATGCTTCAATCGTTACTTCTAATGATGCTGAAAATGTAAAGATCTTTATTAAAGCCTTTACAGGTAATGCCCGTTATGGTCTAACTGGTACTATCAGCAATGGTGACTCTTTTGGCAATCTTGTTTGTCATACTGCGTCTGGCATTGTCAAAGTAGATACCTCTAACGAGTTTGGTAATGTATTTGTAGTTGAAGTTACCCACGGTGGTGGATCTGAATTGTCAATCCTACCAAATGCAGCTACTTTCTTTAGCTATGAAGTTATTAACGGATAATAGAAAACCATATGACCTCATTCCTTATCGACGCAGCTAAATACTACGCTGCTGAGCCTCATCAGGATGCTGCCTGGGAGTACCTTTGGGATTCACTTGATGAATATACCCAAGACTGCTTTATGGATGCCTACAGGGACGCCCCAGAGGCCCCTGAGGGCATCATTACTGCCGACATCTTTGAGCAACTAACAGGATACTCTGCTTCCTTGTTTACACAACAGGAGGTAGATGACTGTAACCGTCTCCTCAGGGAGACAGAGTTCGATACAGACATCGTAGCTACTCAGATGCTGATGGCTAACATCCTTCATGAGACTTGTAATCTTAAATATATGAAGGAGATTGCTGATGGTTGGGCCTACGAAGGTAGGACTGACCTAGGTAATACTCAGCCAGGAGATGGCCCACGCTTTAAAGGTGCTGGTGTTCTCCAACTAACAGGCCGCTATAACTACCAGCGTTTCTGTGATGCTTTAGGTGACTCTCGTGTCATGGAGGGTGTTGATTATGTCAGCACCGTCTATCCATTTATGAGTGCTAAGACCTGGATCGCAGATAATAACCTGCTGCATATCGCTCAAACCGAAGGCTTCGATGCTGTCTGCTACCGCATTAACGGGGGCTGGAACGGGTACGATGACCGCTTAGCAAAATATCAGATATGTAAGGATGTCCTCTAAAGCCTTTTGGCTTTTAGCTTTCGTCATAGCTGTACAACTAGCTTTATCTGCTCTCGTGGTTGTTGGTTGTTCTCTCAATAAAAACACCAACTGCACCGATGGCAAAGTGGCTAGAAGTCTTGAATCAATAGTAGCTCAATGTTTTGCATTGTATGCCGCTGAAATAAGTATTAACCCTACAAGAAAACGTTAATTATGATTACTCTTATTCGTCCTATCCTCTTTTCCTTTGCGACAAGCCGTCGTGTTAAGGAATTGATCTGCGATCTTCTGGACAAACTCGTAAAGACTACAGATAACCAGCTTGATGACATTGCTGCTCGCAGTGTTCGTCACGCCTTACTTGGTGATTGATTATGACTGCTCGTGCTTCTGAGGATACATTCGATATCCTCCACAAATTAGTTACAGATGAATTTGTAGCTCGGATTAAATCCGGTGAAGCTACTACAGCTGACCTACGTGCAGCTACAGACTGGCTTGATAAAAATGATATTACCGGTGTTGCTGTGGCTGGTTCTCCTCTTGCTGGTCTTGCTGGATTAATTCCAGAGCTTACTTTTGAAGATGTTAATGGTTAACTATGGCTCATTCTGGAACGTCTAAATCCAGCCGAGCTTATAAAAAGAGTCCATCTGCTGCTGCTAAGAAACGGGCTTATGACCGTGCTTATAGCAAAAAGAAATATGGATCTAAGGCTGGTGATACAGCTAAGAAAAGACAACATAACAAGGACTCCTCTGAACGCTGGGCAGCTCGTAAGAAGGCTGGTATAGCGGGCAAGGGTGGGCCTGACATGAGCCATAAAAAGAACGGCAAGATGGTCAAAGAAAACCAAACCAAGAACCGTGGAAGAAACGGGAAGAATGGTCGCTCAACCCGTAAGTAAACATTAATTCAATGAAATCCTGCACAAAGTGCGGGAGGTCCAAGTCAGTCACAGAGTTTAATAAACATAAAAGCGCTAAAGACGGTAGAAATAGTTGGTGTAAAGCCTGTACTAATAATAACCGACTGCTTCGTACTTATGGCATAAATAATGACCAGTATTTGCAAATGCTGGAAGAGCAAAATTATTCTTGCAAACTTTGTGGCGGCCAACCTCGCCGTGATCGATTTGATATAGACCATTGTCACACCACAGGTAAGGTCCGTGGACTCCTCTGCGAACACTGCAATAGGGGTCTTGGATGCTTCAAAGATAACCCAACACTTCTGATGACAGCCATCAATTACCTAAATGACTCCCAATTCTCTGATGCAAGAACTTCTGACATTTCGGAGCAGCGATGCTCGGAGAATGTTCAGGGAAAACATCAAGGCTCGTGATGGTCACAAATGTGTGTACTGTGGCTCAACTGAAAACCTAACCGTAGACCATGTACGCCCCAAATCCAAAGGCGGCACGGATACTGCCGACAATCTGGTAACGGCTTGTCGTCCCTGCAATCAAGCAAAGGGATCCATGCATGTAGACGTCTTCATGCAAACACAAATAGCTTAAATAATAACAATGATTGAAGCTGCTGTAACACTCGCTATAGCTGCTGCCACTGGATTAGGTGTTGTCTCCTCCAGACTAAATGAACGTATTAATTCTATTGAACTTCGTGTAGCTGAGAAATACATCCCACGCGAAGAAGTATCCCTAATCCTTACCCGCTTCGAGGACCATATGGTTCGTATCGAAGAAAAACTAGATAACCTTATCTCTAAAGATAAATGACTGCTTCTACTTCTAATATTGTCCAACGTCCAGCCACTGTCTGGTCTACAGAGAAAAAGAAAGGTGGTTCTGCTGCCGTAACTGGTGCCAGCTTTGCTGCAGCTACCGATGTAAATGCTGTGCTTGATCTTTGCTCTACTGCTTGGAAAGCTGAGCATGTTGTCACCTCTTCCAGCATCGGTAAGGCTTCCTCTACCTTGTCATAATGAGCCTTTATCGCAATATTAATAAGCGTAAGAAGGCTGGTACTTCCCGCTCTAAAAAGAAATCTACTGTTTCTGCTAAGTCTTACTCAGCAATGAAAAAGGGTTTCCCTAAAAAGAAAAAATAGATTATTGTTATCATGGCAAGTAATAGAGACCCACGCCCTTCATACCGGCGGCGGAATAGAGCGAAACCAACTTCTTCCGCTACCAGATCAAAACGTACTAAGGCTTCAACAGCCCCCAAACCAACCTCCTCAGCAACACGTAATAAACGTGGTAGTGGAGCTAAATCTCGGGTTACCTCATCTTCTGATCGGGTAACACGTAGGCCAGTTAGTGGACCTTCAAGAGGAGCACAAGGACCTAGGTCTGCTCCAGTACAAGGACCACGTCAAAAGGTATCTGGTCTTATTGGTCAGCGTCCTAAGGCTAAGTCCACCAATTCCCCACCAAGAGCCCCAGGTCGTAACAGCATTAGCCGTACATCTGGTCTATCAACTCCTAAGCAAGTTATTAAAGCTAAGGGTAGATCTGGTGGTGGCGTAAAAGGAACCCTTGCAGCTGGTTTAGTTACCGCTGCAGCTGTTGGTTCCCTTCGTAACCCTATCTCTAAAGCAAAAGGTAAAGCTGCTGCTGCTAGAGGTAATAAGAACGCTGGTAACTACAACACTAGAGACGCCGATGGCACGGTAAGGTCACGTAAGCGTGTCGGTCCTAAAAAGGTTGGACCTAAAAAAGTAGGAGCAGCCAAGGTTGGTTCTATCACTCAAGCTTTCGATAAAGCTTACGCTGCTGCTAAGAAAGCAAAACAAAAGACCTTTATGTTTAAAGGTAAAAAATATACCACTAACTAGGTATGAAATTACAGTTCCGACTTAATAAATTCCGGGACATAGCAAGGTGGCTGGATAAACATTTACCCATGCCACTAGCCTTTTTTCTTAAAGGCTGGTTGTGGGGCCTAGAAGAGCGTTATATCGACGCAAAGGTATCATCTGCCCTAGACAAAGCTATCGCCCCTCACAGGCCCTCTGAGCCGTCTCTCAGCGAGCCTACGTTTACATCTACGCCCTCCGAAGTTGAGGGCTTAGATATTATCCAATTATCCCTCAACACCGATGACTGAATCTTACACTATTAAACGAAGAGAGAATCCTTTCCAATTCTTTGCCTCTGAATTTATTGGAGACATTGCTAACGCTGACGAGCTATTAAATCTCGATGCTGACGTTGGTGCTCTGGCCTATGTAATCAACACAGGCTATACATATATCCAAGCTCAAAAGGGTGACTGGAAACAGCTTAAGGCTGGTAAAGGCTCTACTGGTAGGCCCGGTGATCGTGGCCCTATTGGACCCTCTGGTGTTGATGGTGTAGATGGACAGGAAGGCCCCCAAGGTCGCCCTGGTCGTGATGGCAATGTTGGCCCTAGAGGTGAACGTGGCTTACCCGGATCAGACGGCAAAGATGGTCGTAATGGCATTGATGGTGAACCTGGACTACCAGGACGCAATGGTAAGAACGGTGTAGATGGTGTAGATGGTAAAGATGCCCTACCCGGTAAAGATGGCCCTAGAGGTTTTACAGGTACTAATGGTGAAGATGGTAGAGGATGGAGGAGTGGTAAATATGATTACGTGACTGGACAAGTCACCTTTATCTCAGACGATGGTCTTACTTTTAAAACTGGAGATCTACGTGGTGCTCCTTCGCCTTGGGCAAACCTATCGATTGAACAATTAGCTAAAGCGCTTAAACCTTATCTATGACAAATGAAGAATTTACACCATCGGTAGATCTAACAATCTTCCCCCGAATCAATTACCTTAAGCAGTTCCTACAGCGGGCTGATCTAAGAGCCAGGAATGGACGTATCTATAACTGGGCTTATGTTCCTTTTCTTGATGATGAACGAGCTTATCCACCTGCTGATGGTTCTACCTGCTTAAGTTCAGCAGCTACCTTCCCTAAGGATCTGGGGCCTGATATAGCAACAGCACCAACCGGTCTCTTTGATCTTAGAGATGATTGTGGATCCCCTTCAACTATTGACCTTAACCCTCTTAACTAATTAATTAACTATGGCTGATACACTTTTATTTCGTGGTGGCTCATCTGCAAGCATTGATGTAGCTTCTATCCAATCTAGAGAGCTTGCGATTGATACAGATACAGATCAGATTGTCTCTGGTCCTTCCCGTAAGAAGACGGTGATGGAAGATAGTGATGGCCGCGTAGGGATTGGCACCACGAGTCCTGATGGGCCGTTGCATATCAGTGCAAGCAATCCTGTAATCAAGCTTCAAGACAGCGACGGAACTGATCAATACTCTATCATCAAAAATGCTGCTGGAAATAGCGTTTACGATGCTGTTAATGGGGCAGGCGTGGGTGGCGCTCATATCTTTAGATCTCCCGAAGGAAGTAGTAACGAACACCTCAGAATCGACAGCTCGGGCGACGTCCTTATCGGCGGCACCCTACCCTCAGCGCCTCACATCAAGCTGAAGGCGGACGGGTCGGCTGACTTTTATGACGACGTAAAAATTGGCAACCTGACTGGTATTGGCTCAACATACAAACTAGCTGTTTTCGACAGTGGTGGCAAGCTACAAGCGCGATTCCAAGACAATAGCGCAACGGATGGAATCACATATTTTGGCAACATAAATGGGGAAACTGTTATTAGATCTCGAAACAATATTTTTAATGGGAATATAGTTTTTAGAGGTTTTAATGGAACAACGGATATTGATTATGGATTATTTGATTCAGATGGTAACTTGAAAATAGGCGGCACGCTCCCCGCATCGCCGAACATCGAGCTGAATGCGGACGGCAGTGCTGCATTCAGAAATAATGTTGTGTGCGCAACCGCAAGCGGAACATTAGGTACTAATCCCTTTGTAAGTGTAGGAACTTATGATTCGACAAAAGCCTACACCGGCGTCTACAACTCAAATGGAACAAAATCAACTAATAACCCCTCGATATTTGTTTACGATAGATTGTCAACTGATTACAAGATGCGAGTCTGGCAAGACGGCAGCGCCACGTTTGCTGGCACCATCACATCATCAAACATCACAGCTTTCAAGTCACGTATGGCGACAGCTGTAGCTAGTGCTGGTGATCTAGCTGCCCTTAAGCAAGCAATCCTAGATGCTGTTGCAGATCTCTGATTAATTAACTAAATAACAACAACAACTAATCTTTTTTAAAAATCATGTCTTATTCAATCTCACAAATCATTGCCGACTCCAAAGGCGTAGTAGTTGCTCTTAACTGGGCCTACTCTAATGCTGACGGCACAATCTCTAATCAACTTCGTCTTGCTGAACCTACTGATGTCTCAACAATGGCTCCTCTTGGTGAAGTGACTGAAGAAGTTGCTATCGAATGGCTTGAGGCTCAACTTGGTAATACCTCTGAGGACTTTGATAAAGCAATCGCTGAGCGTAAGGCTGAGCAGGAATATGCTGAAACTCTCAGTGCTTATGTTAATGACTCTGGTCACTTCGTTCTTGTAGAACCTGAAGTTGTAGAACCTGAAGTTGTAGAGCCAGCTGTTTGATATATGGACACCGCACAACTGGACATCCGGATCCGCGAGGACTTCCGGGTGTTCCTTTCTTTAGTATGGCGTGAATTAGATTTACCTAAACCTACAAGAGCACAACTCTGTATAGCTGATTATCTTCAAAATGGACCAAAACGATTACAGATTAGTGCCTTCCGAGGAGTTGTTAAGTCTTGGATTACAGCTGCCTTCGTACTCTGGACACTCTTCAATGACCCTGATAAGAAGATCATGGTTGTATCCGCATCTAAAGAAAGAGCAGATAACTTCTCTATTTTCTGTCAAAAGCTAATCCTTGATATCCCATGGATGAATCATCTAGGTCCAAAAGATTCCGATCAGAGATGGAGCAGAATAAGCTTCGACGTAGGACCTGCCAAGCCTCACCAGGCCCCCTCTGTCAAGAGTGTTGGTATCACGGGCCAAATGACTGGATCCCGTGCCAACTTAATGGTCTTTGATGACGTCGAAGTCCCCGGTAACTCAGCAACAGATATGCAACGGGAGAAGCTCCTACAGCTAGTTACTGAATCTGAATCAATCCTTACCCCAGATGACGACTCTAGAATTCTTTTCCTTGGTACACCACAAACAACATTTACGGTCTACAGAAAGCTGGCTGAGCGGTCCTATAGACCTTTCGTCTGGCCGGCCCGTTACCCCAAGAGTGATAGTGGATACGAAGGTCTCCTTGCACCACAACTGGTTGCAGACCTTGAGAAAGGAGTGGAGAGAGGGACACCCACCGACACCAGATTTAGTGACTTAGATCTGATGGAAAGAGAGGCCGCTATGGGTCGCTCTAACTTCCAACTTCAGTTCATGCTTGATACAAGCTTGTCTGATGCTGAGAAGTTCCCCCTTAAGTTCCAAGACCTTATAGTTACCAGTCTTGGTAATGAATGTGCAGAACGATATGCCTGGTCAGCAGATCCCCGATACATGATCAAAACATTAAACCCCGTAGGACTGCCTGGAGATCGCTTCTACGGGCCGATGTTCATTGATGAGGGTATGTGTGACTTTAGCGAGACAATCGTCTCTGTAGACCCTTCTGGGCGTGGCTCAGATGAAACTGTGGCTTGTGTATTGTCCCAAGCTAATGGTTATGTCTTTCTTAGAGATATGAGAGCCTATAGAGATGGTTATTCTGATCCAACTCTATCCGATATCGTTCGTATAGCTAAGAAATACAAAGCAACAAGACTCCTAATTGAATCTAACTTCGGTGATGGAATGATCTGCGAACTATTCTCTAAACATATCCAACAACAACAAGCAGTCATAGCAACAGAAGAAACTAGAGCAACAGTACGTAAAGAAGAACGTATTATCGATACCCTTGAACCCGTCATGAATCAGCACAAGCTCATTATTGATCCAAAGGTATGGGAATATGATTACTCCTCTAACCCCGAAGCTCCACCTGAACGCAGACTTGAATATATGCTCGGATATCAAATGTCCCGCATGTGTAGAGAAAAAGGAGCAGTTAAACACGATGACAGACTTGATGCCCTAGCTCAAGGTGTTCAATGGTTTATTGATTCTCTCTCCCAATCTGCTCATAAACAACAAGCACTTAGAAAGAATGAAGAGTGGAATGCAATGATGACTGCCTTTGAAAATGAACCCCATCTGGCTACAGATGCTTTAGCCTTGGGAAGGTCCTTCAAATCGCTCAACTCCCGCTCCAGCACTAGGGTTTGGGACTGGTAACCAAAAGTGGCGTCACTTAAGCAAGAGAAGTGGTGCTCTCTTGTGTGGATATGCGGTTAGGAATAGCACTAGACGAATTGAATGCGTCGTGTTATTCCTCTCCCCAAACAAAGCTGCATAAGCTAAAACACAAGCAACAAGTAAGGGCCTTTGGGTAGGTCTTACATTACACCAAAATTAAATTAAAGATGCATTGGGGGTAGAATCACCTCACGGGACCGAGACATCGGATGGTTACGAACACAGCTGGCGAAACCCGTAGAAACCTATCTTTGGTAACACAAAGATTTAATATGCAACCCTGATAAATAAACAAAACCCTTCGGGATGACACCAGCAGGCTACACAAATGTTAAGAGACCATAACATTTATCTTTCCTGCTGTAGTAGTGAGGGAGCAATGCGACCGAACGATCAACACAAAATAAACAAACATGTTTATGATTTATTGTTTATAATACTAAAAACAAAAACACTAACAATAAACTAAAACGTAGTAGTGAAGGAGCGTAGCGACTGAACGAATAACGTACTAAAACAAATACTAAACACAATGAAAGTAGAAGCATTTCCACTAAATACACCTGCCTGTAACTTTGAATACTTTAGAGTTAGAGAAGGTCCTAACTACTTTGTATCTTTCTATAAAAACTCCTCTAGACTTCATTATGATCCTAAAGATTGTTGGAGAGTTCTTGGTGTAGCTAAGTTTACTGATACTGGTAAAGCATTAAAGGAATGGTGTTTAGAGATGTTTGATAAAAACCTACCTAAACTTGAACCTGTTGCTGATACTTCCTTTGCTTCAGAAGCTATGGAAGAATTGGAACCTAATGATAACACTAAGATGATTACATGATATGGCTACTAATAAACAGCTACAAGAGGCCCTAGATGCTGCTCTAAGGGCTAAGAATCCTGTGTTGGTTAGATCCATAAGGGCTGCTATGGAAGGGCGTGATGTAGATCCTTTTGAAGGTATGTCTATTCATCCTGAAGTAGATCATCTTTGGAACTTCGGAGTAAAATGACAAAAATCTTTGAAGGGTATTCGTAGGGGCCAGGACTTTCGTCTACCCCCCTAGGGGGCCTCCAGACGGCAAAATGAGGGGTCAGGGGCCACTCCCGTGGTCTTGACTGGTCAAATCCGTTGGTATCACTACGATCTCACTAGTTTGTACT
>MDSX01056405.1_pt1 | contig 17481 bp, 14 predicted proteins | sample 811141 | NCBI WGS metagenome assembly MDSX01 (sample SAMN05326642, study PRJNA326480) | marine metagenome | isolation source: seawater | place: Atlantic Ocean: South East | collected 2010 | reverse complement strand
TTTGCTATCTACAGTATAAATGGTGATTTTCTACTTATAGCTTTTTGTCGATTGCGAAATGATTTTAGACACTTTAGAATTGATTTTATCGAAAACCTTACTACTAAAACTGAATCATTTATTCCTCTTAAGATGACTATAAAAGAGTATTTTGAAAAAAATATAAAAAATCAGAAATACCCTTGACACCCCTCTGTCATAACCCCATTTTACATTTGTAGAAGTATTAATAAAAACAAATAAAAATGGAAATTATCAAAATTGTTATTCTAGCGTTATCAGCTTTAATGCTAGTCTTTGTAGGTGCAATGAGACTTCGAGATCCAATAAAAACCTATTTTAAAAATTCAGGAATCAAACTAGAAAATGATAATAGTCTGTTAAACGAAATGAGAGGAGTCAGTGCAGTTATGCTTTCTGCAGGAGTCATTATTGCACTTGGAATATTTATCGAAAAACTAACCTTTACTTCTCATTCTGTTGCAGTACTCATCTTTATCGGTTTTGCAATTGGCAGAATAGTTAGTTTAAAAGCTGATGGTAAACCAAGCAAACAAATTACTCAAGGAATTTTATTTGAACTCGTATTTGGTGTAGCAAATATTTTTTGTTTAATAAATATTTGGGTGTAGAAGTAAAAAGTCAGTAGCTAACAAGGAATAAAATCAATATCGGAGTCAAATCGCATTTTGTGCTTAAATAATTGTCTTGCTATCAGAAAGTAAGTGCTATAAATCTTCTAATGCTTTTGTACTAACTGTTACACAAGCAAGTCGAAATTAATTATGTTTGAACCCTGTTGTTTACTTAGAATTAAACAATTTAATAATGGCTAATGGAGTCCATATTATCAATCTAATTCGGAAGCAGCAGATTAATAGAGATCTTAAGAAAGCTTCAAGAAGGTATTACAAAAAGTATGCTGGTAATTTGCAGTCTGACAGTGATATTGAGACCAAACGATTCAATTTCGAAAAATTTCCTGATAAAAGTGAAGACGAAAAGAAAGAGATTAGACAAGCAGTAAAAGCCGATCTAAGAAACGAAATGTTCAAAACAAATCTCAAAACTGTATTAGTTCTTCTTACACTTAGCATATTCATTTGGTTTTTGATTAATTAGCCAATTGATGATTAATGTTACGTGGATATATTTGAATGGGCTGGGTATATTTGAGTTTATTAAATTAATGAAGATGAAGAACCTGTAGAAAAAATAGAATAACTCCATTAAAACAATTGAATTGAATCTAAAGGCAAAACTTTTGAATCTACCTAGCGGAACGGTCGCTTTTCATTTGTTTAATTATATCTCTATTGCACGCTTAATTGAAGCTTTATAGAGATTCATAGATGAGACGAATTTTTGAAGAATTAGAGTTTTAAATGGACTCATTAATGTTCGTCTATTTAACTCTCTTCATCATATAGAATTAGCTCACTATTTTTTTAAAGAAAATTATTTGGCTTTTACAAAAGGCCAAAAAAGTTGTTCTCCAACAGTCGTTTCAGGAAGATTCTCCACACCCATTTCTAGTGGATATTTACGGGTAATTTTAGCTGTGCCAAAAAGTACATCCCAGAAAAAAAGCAAATTCCCATAGTTGCCTTTGTAATTTGTAATGCCATCTGCTTTGTGTTTGCCATGATGGGCACTATGTGTAGAAGGCGTAGAAATAGTTCTTTCTACTACCCACATTATTGGTGAGAGCCATTTAATTTTATAAAGACGTGCATCCCATCTGACATCGGAATGAGCTCCAATAATAACAACCATTTTGACAATGAGATATCCTGCATATATCCATCCAAGCCCTAGATATATTAAAATGCCTGAAAACCATAGTCCTGGCATCAGCAAATAATAAAATACATTATTTCGATAGACAACTCGTACGGACAAATATTCTGCATTGTGATGAGGGCGATGAAGATTGTAAAGCCACGAGACATTATGTGACAACCTATGCCACCAGTATTGGGTCATGTCATCAAATATTAGAAAAAGAAATACTCCAGCCACAACCGGGATTTCACTCAAGCTGCCTGCAGCGTCAGGTGCTGCAAGATGTGTCAAAGATCCACCAAGAAACAAGACAAAAGGCTGAGTTAACAAAATAAGGATGATCGCACTTACAAAATCTACAATTCCATCACTTTTTTTCTGCTTGGGTTTATGAAAAAAGTCTGTGAAAAATATTTCAAGGATTGTAAAAATTACAAAGGTTCCTAAGATGACAATTATTTCTGGTTTCATAGCTCTTCGTGATTTCATGTAAATATACCCCCATAATCAGTTGTCGAGACCATGTCTTGAAAATTCTAATAAAATTTCAATCCCATCAATAAAACATCTTGTAGATGGACTAATAATGATAGAATTTTATACACCTATGTCTTCATTCCAAATCTCAGGGTGGTTTTCTATAAAGCTCTGCATCATATTAATACATTCAACATTATTTGCCACTTCTACGTTTATTCCTTTGGATTTTAGCCATTCTTCTTCACCCATGAATGTCTGATTTTCTCCTATTACAACTTTTGGGATTTCGTAAAGAGCAATTGCTCCACTACACATAGAACATGGTGATAGGGTAGTATAGATTGTACATTCTTTATAGATGGCTGCGCTTTGACGCCCGGCATTTTCAAGAGCATCCATTTCACCGTGGAGAATCGGACTTCCATTTTGTATGCGGCGATTATGACCTCTGCCTATGATTTTATCTTTATGTACTAATATGCTGCCAATAGGGATTCCCCCTTCACTTAGACCCTTTTGTGCTTCTTCTATAGCTGCTTGTAAAAATTGATCCATTAAGTAATAATAAGGATATTAATACAAAAGATTAAGTATAAGAAATATTGATTTGGCAATGAAAATTTAAATTAAAATGAAGTCTGACAATATGTTTTCATCTTGACTCTTTCTTATCCTTCAAAGCATCACTAGGCTTTGGTACCCAATGATTTTTTCCTCCTGCTCTGTCATCATCGAAGTTTTCTGGAGCTTTGCCACTGTCCATATAATCTGACCAGCTTTCATGCCCTTTGTTATTCTTTGATTCGACCATTGTGATACAATCCTCTACAGGACATACCAAAGAGCAAAGATTGCATCCAACACAATTCTCATCAATAATTTGAGGCACTCTTACACCTTCAATTTTACTTAGTGAAATAGCCTGATGAGCGCCATCTTCACAGGCTATATAGCACAGCTGACAACCGATGCATTTTTTCTCATCAATCTCAGCAATGACTTTATAATTCAGATTCAGATGTTCCCAGGATTCTACCTTAGGAACAGATTTTCCAATTAAATCATCAAGTTTATTAAAGCCTTTATCATCCATGTATTGCTCTAATCCACTGATCATTTCTCTGACTATCCCAAAACCATAATGCATAGCTGCTGTACATACTTGTACATTTGAAGCTCCTAAAAGCATATGTTCTGTGGCATCTCTCCAAGACTCTATACCACCAATTCCAGATATAGGAATACCTACATTTTCGTCTTGAGCGCAGCTTTTTACCATATTTAGTACAATAGGTTTTACAGCAGGCCCACAATATCCTCCATGTGTGCTTTTACCATCCACTTGAGGATTAGGTGCGAAGGTGTCCAGATCTACATTGACTATACTTTGGATAGTGTTAATTAACGAAATGGCATCTGCTCCACCCGCAGCTGCCGCTCTTGCAGGTTCTGTTATATCTGTAATGTTAGGAGTGAGCTTTACTATCACTGGAACAGTTGCAGCTTCTTTGGCCCATTCAGTTATTGTCTGTAGGACAGCAGGTTCTTGGCCTACAGCTGATCCCATACCTCTTTCGCACATACCATGTGGGCACCCGAAATTTAATTCAATTCCATCTGCACCAGCATTTTCAACATCTTTAATGATTTGATGCCATTCTTCTTTTGTCTGAACCATAAGAGAAGCAATAACCGAATGATCAGGAAAGTATTTTTTGACCTCTTCTATTTCTTTCAGATTATCAGTTAGAGGTCTGTCAGTTATCAATTCAATATTATTAAATCCCATTATTCGGCTATCTCTATAATTCACAGCTCCATATCTGCTAGAGACATTAATCACAGGAACACCTAAGGTTTTCCAAACTGCACCACCCCAGCCTGCATCAAAAGCTTTCATTACCTGATATCCCGAATTAGTAGGAGGTGCAGAAGCTAACCAAAATGGATTAGGAGAAATGATGCCAGCTAGATTGGCAGTTAAGTCAGCCATTGTTTTATATTTCTTTGTTCTTCAAAAATGAATCTATACCCTGCGCTGCTTGTTTTCCTTCAGCACAAGCATTTACGACTTCGGCACCACCATTAACAGCATCACCTCCTGCAAAATATTTCCCATTTGAGCATTGCATCGTTTTAGAATCGATTTTGATTCTTCCTTTACTATCATATTCAAGAAGTGGAATTTCCAGTATATCTGTTTGCTTTTCTTGACCTGTGGCTAATATGAGAAAATCACAAGGCACGGAAAATTCAGAATTTTCAAGTTCTTCTAACTTTCCATTTTTGGATTGGGTCCTAATACAAAGCAGTTCTTCAACTAAAAAGCCTCCTCTTATTTCTTTCAAATTTGCGTTAAAAATAGCTTTTGCACCTACAGATTTGATTAGATCATATTCAAACTCATATGCACCCATTTCCTCCTTTGATCTTCTGTAAATCAAGGTAACATCAGCTCCTATTCTTGCACATTCTGAAGCAGCATCCATTGCTGTGTTTCCACCGCCTATAACCACTACTTTTTTACCGACCTTAACTTGCAGTGGATTCATTTTGAAGTCTTCAATAAATTCTGTCGCTCCTATGCAGTTTTCTAGATCTGTTCCTTCAGTACTTGGAATGTTTGTTTTTCCTAAACCAATACCCAAGAATATAGCATCATACTTTTCTTCTAAATTTTTGAATTCTCTTGAGGTATCAATTCTTTTATTGTAAACCACATTAAACCCAAATTGATCTTGTAAATAATCGATCTCTTCGATCACCTCATCATTTGTGATTTTGTATGGAGCAGTACCATTTAATGCAAGTCCACCAGGTTTTGAATTAGTTTCGAAAATGTCTACTTCATAACCCAGAAGTGACAATTCACATGCACAAGAAAGACCAGAAGGCCCAGCCCCAACTACGGCTACTTTATGATTATTACTTTCGGATTTTTTAAAGAGTTGTTTGCTATTCTTGATAGCAGCAGTAGTGGTATGACTTTGCAGCCTTCCTATTTCAATTGGTTTGACGCCTTGCTCATTATAGACACACGCACCTTCACAGAGCACCTCTGTGGGGCACACTTTTCCACATGTGTGTCCAAAAAAATTAGAGGAGTAAATGGTTTTTGCCGCTCCTGTTAGATTTTCAGTATTGATTTGTTTTATAAAAAGTGGGATGTCTATACTAGTAGGGCACGCTTTTATACAAGGAGCGTCATAACAAAACAAACATCTTGAACTTTCATAGTAGGCCATATTCGCATCCATCAATGGCTTCAATTGTTCAAAGTTTTCAGTAAATTCCTTTGGAGTTGTTGGCATTTTGAAGTCGCTCATAGGTTCTATAGTTCTACAATTTTTCCATAAGTTTCTGGTCTCCTGTCTCTAAAAAATTGCCAAGTAGATCTTACCTCTTCAATCATATCAAGATCAAATTCTGAAACTAAAAGTTCATCGTTGTCTTCTGATGCTTGTGAAAAAATTTGTCCTCTTGGATCCACGAAATAAGAGCTGCCATAAAACTTGCCAAGATTCCATGGCTTTTCAGTGCCTACTCTATTGATACAACCCATAAAGTAACCATTGGCAGCAGCATGTGCAGGCTGTTCTAGTTGCCATAGATATTGTGATAAACCAGCAACAGTAGCAGAAGGGTTATAAACTATTTCAGCTCCATTTAGACCCAATACTCTGGCTCCATCTGGGAAGTGTCTATCATAGCAGATGTATACTCCTACTTTAGCATATTTTGTTTGGAACACAGGATAGCCTAAGTTGCCGGGTTTGAAAAAGAACTTTTCCCAAAAACCAGAAGTTTGAGGTATATGATTCTTTCTGTATTTACCCAAGTAAGTCCCATCGGCATCAATCACCGCAGCTGTATTATACAAGACTCCAGCACTTTCTTTTTCATATATCGGTACAATAATGACCATGTTGTATTTCTTGGCATATTTAGCCATTAATTCAGTTGTTGGACCTGGTATAGACTCCGCTGTAGAATACCATTTCGCATCCTGACCAGGACAGAAATATGGGGTGGTGAATATCTCCTGTAGACATAGAATTTGAACGCCTTGTTTCCCAGCTTCCTCAATGTACGGAATATGTTTTTCCGTCATTGCTCTAACTATTTCATCTATCGATCCTTCGCCCTCAGTCATTGGAAGGCTCATTTGGATTAATCCTGATTTTATAATTCTACTCATTTCTTTTTAGTTATCAGTTTCTTTCTTCAATGTACTAGACTACTTTACTAACCTTATCACGCTTAATAAACTGTCCATATCCTTTTTCAATCTTCACAATACCATTGTCTATTACGTGTTTCCCTCTTAAAATTATGTGTTTACATTTACCCTTTACTTCCCATCCTTCATAACCTGAATAGTCAACATTCATATGATGATTGTCTACTGAAATAGTATGCTCTTCATTTGGATCGAAGATTACTAAATCTGCATCAGAACCCACTGATATACATCCTTTTCTAGGGTGCATACCAAATATTTTTGCAGCATTTGTGGAGGTCACCTCCACGAATTTATTCTGACTTATTCTTCCTTTATTTACTCCTTCTGAGTATAGTAATTCCATCCTATGTTCGATTGCTGGGTGTCCATTTGGAATTTTGGAAAAATCATCTTTACCCAATAGCTTTTGTTCCCAGTTGAAGGGGCAATGATCTGTACCTAGTACTTGAACTAACCCTTGATTTAAACCAGCCCAAAGCGCTTCTTGATCCTTTTTTTCTCGAAGCGGAGGACTCATTACCCACTTTGCACCTTCAAAATCTTTCTCATATAATGAAGCATCCAATAACAGATATTGAATACAAGTCTCTACAAAAATTTTTTGATTTCTTTTTCCTGCTCTTCTAGTGGCATTTAGAGCACCTTCACATGTAAGATGTACAATATATGCAGGTACTCCGGTGTAATCTGCCATATCACAAAATCTGCCAGATGCTTCAGCTTCGGTTATTTCTGGTTGTGATAAGTAATGATAAAGAGGTGATAATTTACCTTCTGACTTGTGCTGAGCAATCAGAGAATCAATAATGTCCCCATTGGTAGCATGGACTGTGACCATTCCCCCTTGATCTCTAACTTCTTGCATCAGCTGGACCATCTGACCATCATCTATCATGAGTGCTCCCTTATAAGCCATGAAAGTTTTAAAAGAGGTAATGCCTTCTTTATTGATTAATTCTCTTACTTCCTTTCGTGTATTTTCATTGAAATCAGTTACGGCCATATGAAAAGAATAATCGCCAAAACAGTTATTATCTGACCTCCCTCTCCAAGTTTTCAAGGCATCATAAAGCGATTTTCCTTGTGTTTGAAGGATAAAATCTATGACCATAGTGGTGCCACCATGCAAGGCTGCTAAGGTTCCTGACGCATAGTCATCACTAGAAAATGTACCCATGAAAGGCATATCAAGATGCACATGAGGATCAATCCCTCCTGGGAAAATTACTTTTCCAGAGGCATCAATAATTTCATCGGCATCTTCATTCAGGTTTTCTCCAATGCTATGTATTCTTTCGTTTTCTATGTAAATGTCAGCATGGTAACTATCTGAGGCAGTAATGATGTGGCCGTTTCTGATCAGTAATGACATAAGACGTATTTTGAAAACATTATAAAATCACTTCAATGAAAATACTGAAATTGTGAAATACAAAATCAGTTATTCTAATACATGTATTATGCCGTACTTTTTTTAGTCTTTTTCATAAGCAAATAGTAAAGGCTAAAAGAAATGAAAAACCCAGTGAAACATGACAACGTATATAAGAAATTCAGTGACGGTACCCAGTAGCCTATGAGAGCAGTACCAACACCGATAGTTAAAGCAATCATAGCAGCTCGATTAAATCCAGTACTATTATAACTGTAAATCCCATTTACTTTAAAAAGCTCATCGATTTCTAGATGTTTGTCTCTAATCATAAAGTAATCACAAATTAGAATCCCAAGTACTGGCCCTAGTAAGCCACTTACAAATACTAGTAAGCCGCTTATTTCATTCATGATCCACCATGGGCAGATGAGAATCCCAATAATAGCCGTGATTATTCCACCACTTCTGAAACTGATTTTAGTAGGTATAATATTAGAAAATGCATTTGCAGGTGCTATGACATTGGCGGCAATATTAGTACTCAATGTAGCGATGATCATAAATATTTGAGCGATAATCACAACAAGTGGATTACTAAACTTACCTACAAGGCTAACCGGATCCCAAGGGGCATCATCTGCAATCAAAATATCAGGGAACACTACTACAGCAGCACAGGTAACGAAGATGCCTACAAAAGAGAATAAAGCCATTGTACCTGGTAATCCAATAAATTGACCTAGAATTTGATTCTTTTGCGTAGAAGTAAATCTTGTAATGTCAGCAATGCTAATAGCCATTGTAGCCCAAAATCCAACCATAGCAGTAAGTGACAAAAGGTAAATCCAAATTTTACCCCAGAATCCCTTTTTAGCAGGAATTACAGATGGGGTGATCTGACTAGATTGGAAATCACCATTTCTATAGACTATTTCTTTATCATTTGTATTTGAATTTAGTGCTACTGATTGGCCGTAACCTGTAAGTGGTTGCCATAATGTTTCCACAGAATTGTCAATATCTACAAGATTAAATTCTGTTGCTTTTACTGTGCCATCTAAATTCTTAATAGGGAACAATTGAACTGATTGACCATTAGTCCCATCTACCAAAACAGCAGATGGTTGTCCCAATTGTTCACTTTGATCCAATACTTTCCCAAAGCTGCCAACAGCACTTGCTCCCCAAGCTATCAGTCCAATACCAATAGCGATCAGGATTGGAGCGGCGAATTTTTCTAACCATTTTATACTTTCTGTCCCTTTCCAAATGAAATAGACATTTAACATCCAGAAGAGTGCAAAACCTATAAATTTTCCAAAGTCTAACCCTAAAGAAGGAGAAGTGCCATTAATAGCATGCCATATGGCATAAAATGCCAGTCCCCCAATCCAAGTTTGAATACCAAACCATCCACAAGCCACAATACCTCTGACTACAGCTGCTATATGAATACCTTTTGTGCCAAATGCAGCTCTTCCAATTACAGGAAAAGGAATGCCATATTTCACTCCAGCATGACCATTCAAAACCATAGGTATGGTAATAATCAAGTTGCCAAGTGCAATTATTATTAAGGCTTCTAACCAATTTAAACCTCCCTTAATCATATAGGAAGCAAGAAGGTATGTAGGAATGCAAACAGCCATTCCTACCCAAATCGCTGTCATGTCCCACAAACCCCAAGTTCTTTCTTGAACCGGTATCGGAGCTAAATCTTCACTGTATAAAGGGGATGATTGGATTTCTGAAGGTATATCTTCCATGTTTTAATCAATATGTTTATCGGCAATAGAAATGGCTTGAGAAATTATATCTATTCCTTCATTAATTTCATCTTGTGTAATATTGAGTGGAGGAGCTATGAAGATAAAGTTCCATTTCACAAATGTAAACATGCCTAATTCTCTAATTTTTGCACCCACCTGTTTCATCACTTTCATTTCACTTGCCTTGGCATTGAAAGGAGCCATGGGTTCTTTTGTCTTTCTATTTTTTACCAATTCTATACAGCCTAATAAACCAGTATTTCTCCAATCTCCAATGGAAGGGTGCCTTTCTTTTAGAGCATCCACAGCATAGTCCATGTAATCACCACTTTTTGCTGCTTGATTAATCAGATCTTCATTTTCATAAATATCCAGTACTGCTAAGGCAGAAGCACATGAAACTGGATGAGCTGAATAGGTCAATCCTAAAGGCAAATAGTCATCATAATAAGCTTTTGCGATTTTGTCAGTAACCATCATACCTCCAAGAGGTAAATATCCACATGTTAATCCTTTAGCAATACACATAATATCTGGACTGACTTCATGGTGATCTATTCCAAACCACTTACCAGTTCTTCCAAATCCACTCATGACTTCATCTACAATTAATAGTATGCCATATTCATCACACAATCTCCGAATCTCTTTAAGATAAAATGGAGGATATTTAATACAACCAGAGGACCCAGACTCACCTTCCATAATTATGGCTGCAAAATTTTCAGGACCTTCATATTTAAGTATTTTGTCGATGTTCGCTATGGATCTTTCACCGCATTCCTCTATACTGCTCGAATACCAAGGACATCTATATGCATATGGGTTTTGGACATGAACAATATTTGGAGTTTGTTGGCTGTCTACTTTTAGTTTTCTTGGATCTCCACCAGCACTGATTGCCCCTAAAGTTGCTCCATGATAGGCTCTGTATTGAGTCATGATCTTGTGCCTTCCTGTATAAAGACGGGCCAGCTTTATGCTATTATCTATTGCCTCTGCACCACCTAATGTGAAAAAAGTCTTGGTAAGATTCTTTGGGCTACATTCTGCTAACCTTTTTCCTAATTCGCCTCTTACATCAGTAGAAAAACTAGGAGCTACATAGCTTAATTTGTTCATTTGTTCAGTCACTGCATCCGTCACTTCTTTCCTGCCATGACCTATGTTGACATTCATCAGCTGGGATGAAAAGTCAATGTATTTTTTACCACTATTATCATAAATATATACCCCTTCACCACGATCTGCATGGATTGGATTCAATGCTCCTTGGGCAGACCATGAGAATAAAGTGTAATCTAAGTTGTCTTGAATTTTTGAATTCTTTATCGCTGTTTTCATTTTGTAGAAAGTTTCAAAACTGAAATATTATCTGAACTTATGTTTTAAGTCTTTACTCTTTTGTTTTACTTTGATACTATGACATCCAATTTGTCCATGCTTCTGGATTCCATTTAGTTGTCCTTTTCTTTAGCTTGGTCCAAAATGATATCGAGCTCTTTCCAGTTATATCATTCACACCAAATCTAGACTCATTCCAACCCCCAAATGAAAATGGCTCCCTTGGTACAGGTACACCAATATTAACTCCCACCATTCCAGCACTTACATTGTCCATGACATAGTTGGCCATAGACCCATTTTGAGTGAATACTGAGGACGCATTTCCATAGTTTGAACTGTTTTCGATTTTTATAGCTTCATCTATATCATTGGTGCGCATAATAGATAGAACAGGTCCGAATACTTCTTCTTTAGCTATGCTCATTTCTGGTCTTACATAGTCCAACACTGTGGTTCCGACATAAAATCCACCTTCTTTTCCAGGAAGCGAAACATTCCGACCATCTACTAATACTTTTGCTCCTTCAGCTTCAGCTTCAGTAATATACTTTTCTATTCTTTCTTTGGCTTCTTTTGAGATGACAGAACCCAAGTTTTCTCCGACTTTAATTTTTCTTGCTTCTTGACAAATTCGTTCGACAATATGGTCTACTTGGCCTACAGCTACCATAGCTGAAGCTGCCATACATCTTTGTCCCGCACAACCTGACATTGATGCTGCCACATTTGTGGCTGTCATATCTACATGAGCATCTGGAAGCACAATAAGATGGTTTTTTGCTCCACCGAGTGCTACACATCTTTTTAGATTAGACGTTGCTCTTTGGTACACAATTTTAGCTACTCGAGTAGACCCCACAAAAGATACTGCTTCTATAACCGGATGATCGCATATAGCTTCTACTATATCTTTGTCTCCATTCACGATATTTAAGACGCCATCAGGAAGGCCAGCTTCTTTGAATAATTCTGCAATCTTTAATGCGCTAATTGGAGTCTGTTCTGAGGGCTTCACAATCATACAGTTCCCAAGTGCCAATGCATTTGGTATGGTCCAAAGAGGAACCATTGTCGGGAAATTAAATGGGGTTATCGATGCAACTATCCCAACAGGCATATGAGTTGTTCTGCATTCGACTCCTTTACTTACCTCTTGTATTTCATCATTTATCATTTGTGGTAAAGAGCAAGCAAATTCGGTTAGTTCTATTCCCTTTAGTACTTCTGCCCTTGCTTCACTTCTTATTTTACCATTTTCGAGATGAACTATTTCAGTTAGTTCATCTATGTTCTTTTCTAATAGGTTTCTGAACTTATAGAATACACCTACTCTTTCTTTCAGAGTTAGGGCAGACCAAGCAGGGAAAGCATCTTGAGCTGATTTTACGGCTTTGTTAAGGTCATCTTTTGTAGAAAGGACCACTTTTGATAAAACACTTCCATCCACGGGACATAAAACATCCATGGTTTTTGTTTGACCATTTGAATGGTGGCCGTTTATGAAATTGGTTGTGATCTCTATGGATTGAGATGAATTACTCATTTGCAATTAATTTAAATTGTAGTATGCAAAAAGTTTGCCTGATTAAGATAGGACATATTTGATTATTCAGCTGAACCTTTATACTTGATTCGAATTCAGTTTAAAATTCTAGATACTTCTTATCAATTGAACATGAGATGAGATTAAATATTTTGAGATGATATCAATCAACTTTAACTAATTGGAATTACAGTAGAATTTTTCACCTTATTCAAAACAAAGGTGCTTCGAATCTTGGAAACATTTGGCAAAGCAGCCAATCTTCCTGATGAAAATTGGTGATAATCTTCTAGATTTTTTACAATTACTTTGAGAAGGAAATCATTGGCTCCTCCCATAAGATAGCATTCAACTACTTCAGGTATATTTGCGACGTCCTCTCTAAATGTTTCAATCACTTCTAAGTTTTGACTATCTAAAGTCACAGAACAAAATACAACCATGAGATTGTCCAATTTTGATGTATTTAAGACGGCTACATATTTCTCAATAATTCCCTCTCTCTCGTATCTTTTAATCCTTTCGTAAATCGGCGTTTTAGTTAGATTTAGTTGATTTTCTAACTCTTTTACATTCATTTTGGAGTTCTGTTGAAGCAAGGTGAGAAGTTGCTTATCTATGGAATCTAATTTTGGCACAGGAAAACTTCCTTTTTCATTGATCAATTATTATCAATATAGGAATATTATTTATAAATGATTCAATTGACAGGAATGATCACTATAATGACGCATAATTTAGGATCAATCATCTAAATATTGAAATTTTGTACTCTAATTATAACGTACATTATGAAATTAGATTTTCACCCAGAAAGTCATATGATGACTCATGGTTACAAACCTGAGCTATCGGAAGGAGCTATCAAACCACCAGTGTTTCAGACATCTACTTTTGTCTTTAAAACAGCAGAAGAAGGTAAGGCATTTTTTGAAGCAGCATACGGACTAAGAAATCCTGAACCAAATGAAGAATTGGGCTTAATCTATAGCCGAATAAACAATCCAAATCTTCAAATTTTGGAAGAACGTCTTTGCCTTTTTGAGGGAGTGGAAGAGTGTGCATTTTTTGTCAGTGGTATGTCAGCCATCAGTACAGTTATGTTAGAATTTTTGAAACCAGGTGACTTGCTTTTGTATAGTTTGCCATTATATGGTGGAACAGATCATTTTATAAATCACTTCTTATCAAGCATTGGGGTTAAAAGTTTAGGTTTTCGACCCGATCAGACGAAGGAAGAAATTATTAAAATGGTGGACGAAAGTGGCATGGCTCATAATCTTTCATTGATCTATGTGGAGACCCCAGCTAATCCTACAAACTCACTAATTGATATCAGAATGTGCAGTGAGATAGCTGATCACTTTAAGGATCAAAATAGATCCGTATACTTGGCAGTTGATAATACATACATGGGGCCTCTTTGGTCCAAGCCTCATCAATGTGGTGCTGATATTGTAATCTATTCAGCCACAAAATATATAGGTGGGCATAGCGATTTATTAGCTGGGGCAATTCTTGGGTCAAGTGATATTATGCTGAGAATCAAGACATTGCGAACATTTTTAGGGAATAGAGCCAGTCCTCATACTTCCTGGTTGTTAATGAGAAGCCTAGAGACACTGAAGTTGCGGATGGAACAGCAAGCTAGGAATGCAAAAAAAGTTGCTGAGTATTTACGGGGTCATCCTAAAATTTCAAAGCTATATTATCTTGGTTTCCTCACTGATTCATCAAAGGACTATGAAATATATCAAAAACAATATTCATCCCCAGGAGCAATGCTGGCATTTGAAATAGAAGGGAATGAGCCTGAAGCTTTTCGATTTTTAAATAATCTCAAATTGATAAAACTGGCAGTAAGTTTAGGAAGCACTGAGAGCCTTGTGCAACATCCAGCTTCCATGACCCATATTGCCATGTGCCCTGATTTGAAAAAATCAATAGGTATTACAGATAGTCTGGTAAGGTTGTCCATAGGTGTAGAACATTTTGAAGATCTTATCAAAGATATTGGGGCAGCTTTGGATGCAGTCTGATTAGGTCGGACATTAAGAGATGAAATATATATTTGATAAGTTGCTTAACCTTATCCAAAATGGTTAACTGATTAAATTTTCTTGCAAGTAAATGGAGATTCTGTGGAATAAGAACTATCAATCAGAATTTGTGAATTTTTAGAGAATTCAAAAATAATTTCTTAAAGGTTAAGATTTAGGACAATATTGTTGGTTAAATGGTCCTCTTATTTTTTAGTGCCAATCGATCGTCACTTCTTATATTGATAATGTAAATAAGGCATCAGAATTTGAGCATTCAATATTTCTATTGTGAATGGGAAAATCTATCAATCGAGATGTAAAATATTTAGTGCAGATCCCTAATCCAATGTAGGATATACTCACAAAGGAAAAATATGATTAGCTTTATGAAGTCTCAAAAAGAAGAAAAGAAGGATCATGAGATACTCTGTTGTTCTTATAATTATTAGTTTTTGTCTATTCCATTCATGTACAAATAATGTAATGTTTGAGGATGCGGTTTGTGTCCAAAACATCACTATTATTGATCCTATTGATGGAGAAAGTTCTAATCAGACTCTAATCATCAAAGACGGCAGGATTCTTAAAATTGCACCCTCAAAAGAACTCCTTTTAGATCCTAAAAACAATATTATAGATGGCACTGGCAAATTCCTCATTCCTGGCCTTTGGGATGCTCATGTTCATTTTGATTATTTAGAAGAAATTGCTCCAAGGATGTTGGATCTTTTCTTTTGTTATGGTATCACAAGTGTAAGAGATATAGGGGGAAGGATTGAGAAAGTGAAGTACTATAAGGATCTAGCTTTAGAGGATCCGAAGAACATGCCACGTGTCAAAATTGCTGGACCCCTTCTAGACGGAATGCCAAATGTATATGATGGTAGTCGGCCACAAAATCCACCACTTTCTGTAGGGTTGGCAACTGTTCAGGACGTAGATGATATGATAGAATCATTAGTGACTGAGGATGTAGATTTGCTTAAAGCCTATGAGATGCTGACTCCTGATCAATTCGCTAAAGTGACAGAGAAAGCGAAGGAAAAAGGTTTAAAAGTTACTGGTCATGTACCGCTTAGCATGGATGTAATATCAGCATCAAATGCAGGTATGAATAGTATGGAACATTTGAGAAACTTAGAGTTGTCTTGTGCTTCTAACTCTGTGGAATTGTTGTCACAAAGGCAGACATTACTTTTTGATGGAAAAGGTGATACAGGGGCAGTTTTGAGATCTAGAATTCATACAGCCCAAAGACAAAATGCAATAGAAAATTATGATGAATCAGTAGCTGATAAGGTATTGAATGTTTTGGCAAAGAATGATACTTGGCAAATTCCTACTTTGGCACTAAATACGGCAAGAGTAGAAAAGCCATTCGTAAAGTCTACTTTTCAGGAGTCTTTTAAATATCTCCCTGTTGAAACTGAAAAGAGTTGGAAAGAAAATGTAGCATCATTCTCTGAGTTGCCATTGAGTGAGTTTAACATTAACTACAATAGATGGCTGCAAGATATGGTCAAGAATATCCATGAACATGAAATTCCAATCATGGCAGGTACAGACTGCCCTATTTTTTTTCTTACTCCAGGGTTAAGTCTTCATACTGAGTTAGAAGTGCTTGTAAGAGCTGGCTTGAGTACTTTGGAAGCTTTAAAAACAGCTACTTACAATCCGGCTAAGTATTTCAATATTGAAGGAGAATTAGGAAGTATTTCAGAAGGTAAGATTGCTGATTTATTGATTCTTAATACTAATCCATTGGATAATATTTCTAATACTCAAAGTGTGAATACTGTGATCAAGGATGGGAAGCTTCATAGTCGTGAGGACTTGGATAGGAGGTTGGAAGCATTGGATAAGATGTGATAGAATAGGCAAATTGACTCTTGTTGAATTGGGGAATACTAAGGAAAAAGGAGTGAGGTTTCTCAATTTAAATACTACTAATTCTCCTGGCATCTACAAATTCACTCAGCCTTTTCATGGCTTCCTTCAAGACTTTTTTCTTTACAAAAGGATGAACCAATCTAAACTGTCCCATCTTAGAATGTCCAAAACCAATGCCTGGAGTAAGCAGTATACCTGTATCATCGAATAGAGACTGCCATAAGGTAGATTCGCCTTGTGAAGTATTCTCTTCCAAAAATTCTGACATGTCCAGCCACACAAAAAGACTCCCATGGGGAGGTACAAAAGGTATGTTCATTTTTTTTAGAGATTGTGAGACAATGGCATATGATTCAGTTAGTTTCTTCTGATTCTTTTTGATGAACGTCGTTAAGAACTTTTTGTCTTGGAAGACCTCAGAAAGAATCCATTGAGCATAATTACTCACCAGATGTGGAGCACTGATATTTTCAAACGCTGCCATCAAGGATTCATTCAAAGAATAGAGGAAGCCCACTCTAAACCCTGACATTCCAAAATCTTTTGAAAGGCCATATATCATGTGGAGATAATTACTTTTTTTATCATTCATGATTCTTGCAAATGACTCAAATTCAATGTGTTGTGAATAATCTGATGCAATGTCAGCATGTTTGGTATCGATAAGAGAAAGCCCATACAATTCATTAACTACAAGGTGAATTCTTTTGGTAATGCACCATTCAGCAATTTGTTGAAGCTTTTCCTGACTGTAGATGTGACCTGTTGGGTTATCAGGAGAAGTCAGTAAGAGCATATTAAACTTTTTCCCCTTTGACTTTAGGTCATTATAAGTTTGATTTAGATGGGTAATTGACAGTGGATGGGTATGGATGATTTCCTCGATATGGTGATGAGTGAGAAGGTCATATCGCTCCACTTTGGCCTTGTTAAATATATCCTGAGTGTACACTGGGTAACTAGGAGCTGGAATCACAGCTACATCACCTGCATCACATAAGATCCAT
>MDSX01098802.1_pt1 | contig 17482 bp, 16 predicted proteins | sample 811141 | NCBI WGS metagenome assembly MDSX01 (sample SAMN05326642, study PRJNA326480) | marine metagenome | isolation source: seawater | place: Atlantic Ocean: South East | collected 2010 | reverse complement strand
GGGGAAAGCTGTCGTGCAACTACCTAGCAAAGCAGAAAAATAAAGATAGAAGTTAACATTTAACAAGAATTGGGCTAGCTTGAGAAAGCTAGCAAAGTTGAAAAAAAGAGGGCTAATCATGAAATTCGGGATCATCGAAATATCACAACCTGACAGAAGTCGTGAAGAATACCCATTCCGAGAGATTCATGAGCGAGTAACGAAAGAAGTTATAGAGGCAGATGAACGAGGATACGACATGTGCTGGATAGCCGAGCATCATGCCAGCACCGGATACGGAATACTCCCTGACCCACTTCTATATGTCGCTTACCTAGCATCGCAAACAAAAAACATCACTTTATGTAGCGGAGTAATGGTTGCCCCATTGCATAACCCAGTTCGACTTGTAGAAAATATTGCTTTCGTTGACATCCTGACCAAAGGTAGAGTTGCTTTTGGAATCGGCTCTGGCTACCGCGAACATGAATTTGAAGCACTCGGTGCTGACTTTGAAAATAGGCGTAAGTACCAAGCGGAGTCTTTAGAAGTAATGATGGAACTTTTCCACACTCATCAAATAGATCATCAAGGAACTTACCATCCAAACTATAAAATCACTGGCGAATACGAAATTCTTCCACGCCCGGTTCAACTTCCACACCCACCCATGTACATGGGTGCATCCAGCGATGAATCAATTGAAAACTGTGCGAGATATGGCCTAGGCTTACTAACCTCAACACTTACTCCAATCCAAGAAATTGTACCTAAATGCCAGCACTACCTTCAAAAATGTGAGGAAACCGAAAGTCCCTACAACGCTAATCCGGGGCATGGAACAATCGGCATCGGCAGAATGGTCTACGTTGCTGACACTGACGAGCAAGCTAAAGAAGAAGCAGCTGAATCAGTATGCAAACATGTGGATTCCTTTACGGGAGCAGCATCATCTGGATACCTCGGAAAGGTATCAGATGCCAGTCAAGAAGAACTTCATGGTGCAGACTATGAAAAACTCCGAGAAGATACAATCATCTATGGATCGCCAGAAAGCGTTATCGAGAAAATCAAGTACATGGAAGAGGTAACAGGTGCCGATTCCTTGATTCTGCATTTCCCGCCATATAACTCACGTGAACAAAATGCACGTGTGCTTGCTCAATTCGCTGAAGACGTCATACCAAAGTTTCGATAAGTCATGACGATCACCCCTGAGCGTTGGGGAATAATTGATGAAACTGCTATAGACGAGGCTCGTCAATTGATTGGTGTGCCTCTACGTCGCGACCGTATGCAGTGGAATACTGTAGCAACCAGCGATGCAATCAGGCAGTTTGCTGATGGGGTCGGTGACTACAATCCGCTGTGGCGCGACCAAGCACACGCAACCCAAACAAGATGGGGGGGCATTCTCGCACCTCCGTCCTTTCTTTATTCAGTTGACGCAACCATTGTCGCTCCTAAATTGCCTGGTGTGCAATGGATCTATGCAGGAACTAAGTGGAGATGGTATGACGTTATTCGGCTAAATGACGAGTTTGATGTATCTGCAATGTTCACGAAAATTGAAGAGAAGACAGGAAGAAGATTCGGTCTGTGGGTTTTGCAAACAGGTGAAATTACTTATAGTCGCAAAGACGGCACGCTTATATGTATTGCTGAGGGGAGGGTAGCGCGTACTCCTCGAAGAAAAAGTAACAAAACGAAGAATAAGGCATCAAAACCTAAGGATCCAAAGGAAGTAACTTACGCTCCCGAAGTCGTTGAAGAGAGCATAACTAAACGCTCTACTCCGATCTGGGAAACAGTGAACGTCGGTGACACTATAGGCCCAGTAGCTCAAGCATTGACGCTCAATCGTATTTTTCAGTGGTACACGGGAGCGCAGGGGGCACTCCATTATGGTGGCGCCCACGGTGACGCAGTTCGCTATCGAAATAGACATGATGACTATGAGATAAACAAAGAAACTGGAGCCAAAGATTCAGCAGCACGCGGCCACTTCTCTTCGAAAGAGGGAAAAGACGTGGGAATGGGTGGAGCTTATGACGTTGGACTCCATCGGATCGCTTGGGTGATTGAAATGCTTACAGACTGGATGGGGGATAATGGGCATCTAGCAGAAGTTGATGTTGACGTCCTGAAACCAAACATTGTTGGTCACACAACCTATTTCTCTGCGGAAATAACGCAAACATGGTTTAATGAACATGCTTTTGTGGCTTTAGATGTTCAAGGGAAAAACCAGTTCAATGAAGTCACAACTAAAGGAACTGCAATTGTCTCATTGCCATCAGATAAGCACGGACCCGTAAAACTTCCTCTTTTTGACGGAAACCCAAATCGTTGGATAGAAATTACTGGAAAAGAAAAATAAGGAACAGAAGACTATGGAACTGAATGGAACCAAGATTGAGCACGACAATATGCGTGACGTTTTTCTTGCCCGAGCCAAATTGGGGGATAAGTCATTATTGATTTGTGACGGAGAAAGCCTTAGCTATAAAGAAGCGCACGAACGATCAAATCGAGTTGCAAGTTCACTTGCAGGATACGGTGTGGGCAAGGGCGATGTCGTTGCAACCTTCATGTACAACTCAGTAGACCATGCAGTGGTGTGGTACGCATGTGTAAAGCTAGGAGCAATTTTTGCTTCATTGAACGTATCTTTAGCACCAAACGAATTGGTTTACAGCCTCGGAGATACCAACGCGAAGGTGGTCATCGTTGATAACGACCTTCTTGACATATACAAAGAAGCCCGATCTGATTTTACTCATCAACCTGTAGAGATACTCTGGCGCGCTCCAGAGTCATCCGGCTATGTACCATTTGACAATCTCTATAACGGAGAAGATGTTTTACCTGAGGTCGATATCGCGCCAAATGACCCGATGTCAATTATTTATACAGGTGGCAGTACAAGCATGCCGAAAGGGGTTCTAGCTCCACATTTACACTACATCGGAGCAGCAGAACGGTACAAAGAAATAACACAATCAAAACCAGATGATGTTCATTTCGCTAACTCACATTTTTTTCACGTCGGAGGACAACAATTCGGAATAATGGGACCCTTATACTGTGGAACCACAGGAGTCATGACTAAGTGGTTCAGCGTCTCCAACTACTGGGAAATAGCAAGGAAAACAGGCGCTACGATTATTGACCCTATTGGCACAATGATCTCAGCATTGCTAACACGCGACCCATCACCCCAAGATCGTGATCATAACGTAAGGGTCGGGATAGGAATAGCCTCAGGGCAGGTACGCTCGTCATTTAGAAAAGAATTTGAAGAACGATTCGGAGTTCCACTTCTTGAAGTTTATGCAATGACAGAGGTCGGAGTTCTGCTTTGTAGTGAACGGTTAGATGACAAAACAGAAGATAGCTGCGGAAAAACGTACGGATGGGCCGACATATCGATAGTAGATGAAAATGATTGTCCTGTACCCACAGGACAGCAAGGTGAAATATTGCTCCGACCCAACGGAGCGAATTGTTTCATGTTGGAATACATCAACAAACCGAAAGAAACAATCCAAGCATGGCGAAACCTCTGGTATCACAGTGGGGATATCGGGTACTTGGACGATGAAGGCTACCTGCATTTTGTTGGAAGGCAAGCTCATTGGGTGAGAGTACGAGGAGAGAATGTTTCAGCTTTTGAAGTTGAAAAAGTTCTTACCGCTCATGGAAGTATAAAGGACTGCGCAATAGTCGGTGTTCCTGGAGATTTAGGAGAAGAAGATATCAAAGCGTACATTGAGCTAGAAGAAAGTGTTGGTTTAGAACCTGAGGAAATCATCACTTGGTGTGAGGAGCGATTAGCTTACTTTAAAGTTCCTAGATTCATCGAGTTTGTCACAGAATTTCCGAGAACGATTACAAAACAAGAGATTGAAAGACATGCCCTTAGGGAGCGTGGACGAGGAGATGCTTGGGATCGAGAGAATAGGATTTAAGGTTCATAGGTAGTCTGCAAGAAACCAACAAGATAGGAACAAATTGAAAATAAGTTCTTTTCTTTTTTATGTGATAGTTTGAAACGACTGGGGCGCATAGCTCAGTTGGCTAGAGCACCTCGTTTACACCGAGGGGGTCAGGGGTTCGAGTCCCTTTGCGCCCACGGAGGAGGGGGTTAAACCCATGGCAAATACAACTGAAGATACATCTAGAACAGATTTTTTTGACCCAGGTATCAGAACGCCTGAAATGGAAATGTCTGATATCGGAGAAGATACCCCATCAGCATCTGATCTAAGCATAGAAGATATCAATCCAGCCAATCCCCACTTATTTCGAGAAGACCGTTGGCAAGAACACTTTGCACGCCTTCGAGCTGAAGACCCAGTTCACCTAAACGAAATAGAAACAGCTGGACGGTATTGGTCTATAACAAAATACGACGATGTGCGAGCCGTTGATGGAGACTGGGAAACCTACTCATCAGCGAAGGGCATCACTTTAGGCTTAAAAGAGATAGCTAACTCAGATGAAATGGAACAACCAGGTATTCAGACATTCATAGCTATGGATCCACCAGAACATACAGCACAACGTAAAACAGTACGAAGTGTTTCAGCTCCAAGCAATATTCGAAATATTGAACCAATGATCCGTGAACGAACCGCTGATCTTCTTGACTCTCTTCCTGAAGGAGAGACTTTTGACTGGGTCGACACAGTTTCTATTGAGCTCACAACACTGATGCTCGCAACGTTATTCGATTTCCCGATGGAAGACCGGCGAAAACTTACGCGCTGGTCTGACATTGTTTTCGCTATTCCTGAACCTGGGGGAGTGGTAGAAACGCAACAACAAAAAATTGATGAACTGCTTGAATGTGTTGACTATTTTGAAGGACTCTTTGAACAGCGGCGAGAAAACCCTGGATTTGATCTCGTCTCTATGCTCGCACACGGAGAGGCGACTAAGGACATCCCTCCTTTGCAACAACTCGGTAACCTCTTGTTACTAATTGTCGGTGGTAATGACACAACTCGTAATACTATGACGGGAAGTGTCTATGGCTTGAATAAATTTCCGGATCAGTATGACAAACTTCTAGCTAATCCAGACCTAATTGAAAATTTTGTACCTGAAGTAATCCGCTGGCAAACCCCACTTGCCTACATGCGGAGAACAGCAACCCGAGATACCGAACTCCGTGGGAAAAAAATCAAGAAATACGACCAACTACTCATGTGGTACCTTTCCGCCAATCAGGACGAAGATGTCTTCACAAATGCAAACGTGCTAGATATTGAACGCCACAACGCTGACCGTCAACTCTCTTTTGGGTACGGTATTCATTTCTGTATGGGAAGCCGGATCGCTGAGCTTCAGCTACGAATAGTTTGGGAAGAGATCCTAAAACGTTTCAAACGTATAGAGATTCAAGATGAACCCGAACGGGTATTTTCAAGCTTTGTACACGGCTATTCAAATCTTCCAGTTACCGTTAAAAGGCGTTAATTATTTCAACTGTTAACAGGCATCAAGTAGTTCACCATGTAAAGCAATGCTGCCGCTAGCAACGATTTTTTTTCTTGAAACAAAATCAGACCGGAAAGAAGAAAAACCAATTTCCTCCCCAGACGATGTAGTAACTTTGGCATTCGCTTCTTCACAGATCAAGGCAGCGCCTGCGTAATCCCAAACAGCTAGACCGGGACTGAAATCGACGAAACCATCAAATGTTCCATCAGCGACGCAGCATAAATCAAGTGCAGCTGAACCCATTGTCCGATATTGCTTCCATCCAAAATGGTTGGAAGGAAAATCGTTTAACACGATAATTGCATCGTCAACGCCTTCGATTAGTGAAGCAGAAATTGGGGCCCCATTTTTTTCAGACCCTGATCCGCGCTCGGCACTATATGTCGCCCCTGTAGCAAGATTACGCACATAAGAAAGAACAGCGCCTTCATGATTGATGATACAAATACTCAAGGCATACCAAGGTAAGCCAAGAGCGGCATTTGTAGAACCATCAATCGGATCAATGACAGCGACAAATGTACGATCGAGACCGATTGGTTCAGATTCTTCACTGATTACTCCTAAACCTGCACTCTCAAGCATAGGAATAGCAATAGAATCAGCGACGACGTCATGTTTATATTGGCCAGGGTGCCCATCAGCTTTTCCCCAATCGTTGAGATCACCAAGGCCAGATTCAATAGCTTTACCGATATCACTTAAAAGAATATGAAGAGAATCAATACTCATAAGACAAGCGTACACCCGAAAATAAACGCAAAGAATCAATGCAGGCATGGAATGCTTTAGACGAGTATGAAGAGAAAGCGTAAGTTAGTGATATGGGAAATAGAAGAGAGTTAATAAAGATGAGCGATGCGGAAGTCAATAATTTCATCGCAAAGCAGAAAAGTTTACAAGTTGCCACAATAAATCGGGATGGAACTCCGCACCTTTCAACGTTATGGTTTGACCTCGTTAACGGAGAAATAGTATTTGAAACTTTCACCAAATCACAAAAAATAAAAAACTTACAGCGCGATAATCGAATAAGTTGTCTTCTTGAAGACGGTTTAGAATATGAAAAATTACGAGGTGTACAAATTAATGGAATCGCTGAGCTGCACACTGCAGCTGATGCCGTGCATAATCTAGCTAGAGGCGTAATGGCGAGAAACAACCCAGATATTCCCGAAGAGATGCTTGACGATATAGCCAAAGCCATGTCGGCTAAAAGAACTGCCGTGGTGGTTAAAGCAACAAAAGTAATTTCCTGGGACCATGGAAAACTTGGAGGAACGTACTAAACACGGACAGTGACATCACCAGCAACGAATAGAGCGCTACCGTAAATACGTGAGACAAATAACTGTCCTTTTCCGCTTAGCAATAGTCCTTATCCTTGCTGGTCTTGTTGTAGGAATAGTTGGAGTTCTCTCAGGACCTCAAATCAAAGAAATCGGAACTTCTGGAGAATGGTCGCATTCGCCAGTGGCACTTGCTAGCACTGGCACACGGTCATTGGTCTATGATCAAAACGGTGAGCTCATGGCTACTTTTTTCGATGAGAATCGATCGCCAATCCTGCTAGATCTAATACCAGTTGAGGTGCGTGAAGCCATACTAGCTATTGAAGATTCAAATTTCTATGGTCATCAAGGTGTGGATTTGAAAGCAACAGCAAGAGCACTCATCGAGAATGTGGATGCTGGTGGTATCAGCCAAGGAGGGTCAACTATCACTCAACAACTGATAAAAAACCTTGTCCTTACCCCTGAGCAAACTGTCGAGCGGAAAGTACAAGAAGCAGCACTAGCTGTTCGTCTTGAAGATCAGCTAACAAAAAATGAAATCTATGAGATTTATTTAAATACAGTGTTTTTCGGAAGTACCGCTTACGGAATCAAAGCAGCTGCTGAAGTCTATTTCGGTTTAGATTTGGCTAACAAGACGCCAGAAGAAGTTAAAAGAACTTTAGACGACGGTCTCGGCTGGCCAGAAGCTGCGCTATTGGCATCTTTGATAAGTAATCCAAGTGTGAATGACCCAACGGTTAATCCACAAATAGCCACTTATCAACGAAGAATAGTGTTAGACCGTTTAGCGGAATTGGGATATTTTTCACAAGCCAAAGCAGAGGAATACGCATTGACACCTCTTCCAACTCAAAGATTTCAACCCTCTCTGCCTTCCGCAGATGACTTCTTTGTTGCCGAAGTACGAAGAAGTTTATTAGAAGACCCTACTTTCCTTGGTGGTGGAGTCGAGTCACGGTTGGAGGATCTTCTCGGGATCAACGGTGGCATCAGGGTTTACACAACTTTTGACCCAACAACGCAACAAATGGCCCTAGACGCTAGAGACGAAGTGCTTCGCGAACAATGGGGCGTTGACCCATTTTTTACGGTTTCTATAGCGTCAATTGACCCAGATTCAGGTGCAGTCCGCGCCATGATTGGAGGAGAAAGTTTTGATAGTGAAAGCCAATTCAATCTCGCTACCCAAGGGCGAAGGCAACCCGGTTCATCATTTAAAACGATTGTGTTAGTGGCAGCGCTTCAAAGAGGAATACAAACAGATGATAAAATTAATGGAGAAGGTCCTTGTGAATTCCCAGAAGAAACCGAACCTGACGGTATTTACGAAGCAAATAATTTTGCAAACGATGATGGTGAAATAGCCGAAGTTCGAGATCTTCTTTTGTCCTCAAGTAACTGTGGTTTCTTGAAACTTGGACAACTTACCGGAATAAATAACATCATTGATACAGCTAAACTACTCGGCATTAAGTCGGAAATGTCACCGGTTATCTCTCTACCCTTAGGTGTAGAAGAAGTAAGCCCTATGGAAATGGCTAATTCATATGCCACGCTTGCTTCAGGAGGCCTCCGTCGAGAGCCGTATTTCATAGAACGCATTGAACGATTAATTGAAAATGAATGGGTATCTATCTACGAGCATGAGAATGATGAACGATACCTCCCAGAGCGAGTTCTTACTGAAACAGTTTCGTGCTGGGCTACTGAAACTTTATGGGCAAATGTGCGCGGAGGGACTGGAGTTAGAGCCGGTTGGCCAATGGGATCGCAACCGGCAGCAGGGAAAACAGGAACGACAGAGAATTTTGAAGATGCATGGTTCGTAGGTTATACGCCATATCTCGCAACAGCTGTTTGGATGGGAAATCCCGATGAGAAAGTTTCTATGCGCGGAATATACCCCCATGGGAATGTCACAGGAGGTTCTTTCCCCGCAGAAGTATGGGGTTCTTTCAATTCCAAATACCATGCCAATCTTCCGGAGCGGACATTCCCGTACTGTCGTCCTTTCGCACAAGAAGGAGAGTATCTGAGAACGATAGATGACCCTCAAGCCGGAACTGACCCTTGTCCAGATCAAATAGCTCTTGACTATTTCGGTGATGAAGAAATAGATGTTTGTGAGGATGAGATTCCAGAAGAATTCATTGAATGCGAATATGAGTATGACTTCCTCGATATTGAAGCTGTAAGAGTTACTGTCTATTGTGGCGACCCTCCAGAAGAAGAGGAAGAGGAAGAGGAAGAGGAAGAGGAAGAGGAAGAACCTAGTCAAGAAACTGAGAGCGGTAGTGATGAAGAAGAACAAGAAGATTAATAAATTTCTTCAAGTGAGCAACGATGAGGACAAGCGCCCAGAAGGTCTGTAAGATTCCAACAATGACCTCTGCTACACCAGATAACCTTGAACTCCTACTCAAATTACAAGATAAGGATAATCAAATCCTTGCTTTACATCATGAGGTCAAACAACTCCCAGAAAGAGAAGAAATCAAAAGTATTCAGACTCAACAGGAAGAGCTTCAAAAGCAAATACAACACATTGAAATGGAGCTTCATGTAAACCAGCGAAACCAAAAAAGACTAGAAGATGAAGTAGCTACTATTGAAGACCGCATGCAGGGACAGCAAAACAAACTTTACGGCGGAGAGGTGCAAGCCATCAAAGAACTCCAGGCTTTAGAAGCAGATATAGATGGGCTTAAAGAACGCCAATTATTAGTAGAAGACCAGATTATTGAAGTTATGGAATTAAACGAACCGATCTTCCAAGAAATAGACAAATTGGGGAACAGAGAAGTTGCGTTAAACGAAAACTTAGTAGCGCTCCAAAAATCATTAGCTGAAGCAATACAAGAGTTGGAAAAATCTATTATCCATTGCAAAGAAGAACGACAGGACTTTGCCAATAGTATTCCTGAGGAACTTCTAAAAGAATATGAACAGATTCGAAAGCAGCCGGGTCGAGTTGGTGTAGCGCTCTTATCAGGAAGCACATGTCGTGGGTGTCACCTAGATCTCCCAGCTGTTGAGGTAGATCGGATTAAGAAATTGCCCAATGATACACTTATTAACTGTGAAGAATGCAGTTGTATTCTCGTCCGCTGAATTATGTTTCTATGGTTTGCAGGTTTAGCTTTCGTTATAGTTGCTTCGGTATTTGCAAGCCCCCTTATTGACTATCGGCTAGTTGTCCTCGGTGCAACCATGCCTGTTATCGAAATGATCTTTAACGGGCCATGGGTTATGCATTCTCTCGCAGCGCCAGTTGCGCTAATGATTCTTGTAATGCTCGTATTCTCAGGGAAAAGGCTCCGTCAGCGAAGATGGTTGGGGCTTCCGATAGGAATGTTCCTATACCTTTTTTTAGATAGGGCATGGACTAAAACTGATGTCTTTTGGTGGCCAACATCTGGCATAAACCGGAATAATACTGAGATACCTACCTGGGAATCCCCTCTGATTATCGTCGTGATGGAAATAATCGGAGCGATAGCGATAATTTATTCTGTTAGAAAATATAAACTTTTAGTAAAAGAGAATAGGCTACTTTTTCTTAGAACAGGCCATATTCAGCGCGAAGCTATGAAGTCAGGACAATAAATAAAATGGGAAGAATTACTTTGCTACGTCATGGACAGACAGATTTTAATGCAACCGGATTGCTGCAAGGACGAGTAGATAATCCTCTCAACTCTATTGGAATCCTTCAAGCCCAAAAAGCTGCTCAGATGATTGGGCCAGTTGACAGAGTGATTTCAAGCCCGCTCAAAAGAGCTATCCAAACCGCTGAGGTATTTAATACTAAAATTGAATTATCTGAGCAGTGGATTGAACTTGATTACGGTGATTGGGATGGGACACCTGTCGCATCTATCTCCAAAGAAGTTTGGGAAGAATGGAAAAGAAACCCTAATTTTGCACCTCCAAACGGTGAATCACTTTATAAATTAGGGCAGAGAGTCAGGTCTTCTCTTGAATCATTTAAAAGCATTAGTACAGAACACGTTTTAATTGTTGCACACGTTTCTCCTATCAAAGCAGCTATCGCATGGGCTCTAGGGGTAGGTGATGAAATCGGATGGAGAACACGTTTAGATACTGCTTCATACAGTCAAATACGCATGGATAAAGGATTGCCAACACTCACGAAATTTAACATTACTCACGAAACTTAACTACTGGTTAGGCAGAACTAGAAAGCATGACGCAATGATTCGTAAATGATGGTCTAATCTAAGGACATACTGTTCCGGCCCCCGCCCACAGGAGCAAAAACTATGAGCCTAAAAAATCTTATTTTAAGACCGGTTTTTATTCTAAGTCCTCTGCTTGCACTATTCATAGCTTGTAGTACCAACGATATGGAATTTGAAGCTAGCGAGCAATCAGTTAGCGAGCAATCAGTTAGCGAAGAGGTGACTGAGGAAGAGAAAGAAGTTCCTCCACCTGCTTCTCAAGAAGAATCTACCCCGCCCACGTATGTTGAGGAAACACCTGATCAAAGTGAGAGTCCCCAAAGTCAAACTGGCGCTGACCAAGAGCTAGATTGCTCAAGTGCCGGCGAAGAAGTTCGGGTTCATTGGGGCACAGATTCAGGTGATGGGTTTGAAGATTCACTTTTTGGCCCTTATCTAATGCAAGATGCCCGAGTCGGAACACATCCAGAATATGACCGTTTTGTATTGGAGTTCGCCGAAGATCAAAACAATCAAAACGGCATACCTGACAGCTATAGGGTGTTCTGGTCAACAGACCCACCCAAAGGTATGGCTAGCGGCGAGAATATCAATTTTGTTGGAGCTAATTCCTTAGAGATTTATGCTCTGGGTTATGCCTGGGACCGAGACAACCCTGAAATATTATCGCCAGCACCTCGTACTGTTTCGTCAGCGAGAAATAAAAACATTCGCGAAGCAGTATCGGACGGAGAGCTAGAAGGAGTTCTTCACTGGGTCATCGGGGCTAATCAGAAATCTGGCTTTAGAGTCTTATCAATACCAAATCCACCTCGCCTAGTTGTGGATATCTGCACATCAACTAACAGCTAACACAAATAACGACTAAGTTCGTTCTGTGAAAAATAACGATTTACAATTTCCGTTATACGTGGGTGGGTTTATGGGTCCATTCGGAGCATCAATAATCCTTCCGATGTTTCCAGAGTTGCGTGAAACTTTCAACGCTTCTTCACAAGCTGTGAGTTGGGGTTTCACTGCCTACCTTCTTCCATTTGCTCTCCTTTTGCTCGTGTCGGGGACACTTGGGGAACGATGGGGAAGAAAAAAAACTGTTAGAGGAACGTATCTTTTGTATACGGTTGCTTCAATTATTTGCGCAATTGCCCCAAATCTTACTGTTTTTTTAATTGCAAGAAGCTTTCAAGGTATAGCAAACGCATTTATAACACCACTTTTACTTGCAGGGCTTGCCGAAATTGTCCCACCGGAAAAGTTCGGAAGAAAAGTAGGGATTTATTCAAGCTTTCAAGCACTAGGAATGGGTATGGCCCCAATTGTCGGCGGAATAGCTGCTGACACTACATGGAGAGCCGCCTTCTGGGGGACCGTAGCTGTGTCTTTTCTATTGTCGCTTTTCCCACCAAGCGGAGAACCAAGAGAGAATACCGACCTACCTCCGATAAGACCATTGTTTCAAGGGCGCATTCTAAGAATTGGATGTGCGACTTTGGCCGCAGCTGCAGGACCAATGGGAGTGAGCGTTCTTGTCGCCGTCGCAGCAAGAGATAACTTCAATGTTTCAGGATCTAAAGCAGGGTTAATCCTTCTAGCAGGCGCAGTATCAAGCTTTCTCTTAGGCCCTACTTGGGGAAGAGTGCTAGATAGATTTGGCTATCGGCAATCGTCAATAGCTGCTGCTATTTTCCTAACCGGATTCGTTTCACTTATAAGTACAGCAAATAATGCCCTAACCTTAGGAATACTCTGGTTCTTAGCAGGAGGGATGGTTGGCTTCATGTCCGTAGTTTTACAAGCACTAGGAGCAACTCAAATCCCTGATAATAGAGGAGGGACTCTGTCATTTATCCTTTCCTTTCGATTCCTAGGTGTTGGTCTTGGTCCGATTATCTGGATACCGGTGATTGAACAATCCTTTAAAGGGGCCATATTAGGAGCTTCAGCTCTAGGTTTAGTAACTGTCTATTTATTGTCAAAAAATTGACCTACTGCCAAAGCACAACGTAGCTTTACAAATGAGGTTCATGTGGCTTTTCTAAAAACCGGTAATAGCGAAATATTCTATGAATGTGAAGGCGAAGGAACTCCTGTTTTTCTTCTCGCTCCCGGCGGAATGCGATCGGCTAATTCATTTTGGGAAAACATGCCTTGGAATCCTCGTGAAAGCCTAGTTAAGGACTTTAAGCTTATAGGAATGGACCAGCGCAATGCAGGCCAATCGAAAGCGCCAATTAGCCCCTCTGATGATTGGAACACATACACAAATGATCAGCTAGCTATCCTTGACCATCTAGAGATCGAGAAGTGTCACTTACTGGGTATGTGTATTGGCGGACCATTCATCGCTGGGCTACTTCAAGCGGACCCTAAAAGATTCTTATCGGCTGTTATGCTCCAACCGGTAGGCATTGATAATAATCGAAACGCGCTCTACGAAATGTTTGATAGTTGGGCGGATGATGCTGAAGTAAGGGAAAAATTTTCGACTCCTGAAGCAATTTCCCAGTTCCGCAGCAATATGTGGGATGGGGATTTTCTTCTCTCAGCCACAAAAGACAATGTAAGAAAGTTTGACACACCATTACTGCTTTTTATGGGAGACGATTTATATCACCCCCAGAGCATTTCAAGAGAAATCGCAAATATAGGACTAGATGTAACGTTCGTAGAAGAATGGAAAAATCCGGAGTCCCTAAATAATACCAACGAAACTATTTTGTCTTTCCTCTCAAAACATTCTTAATAGTCGCTTTGATGATAACTATTAATGATCGTTCAGCCTGGTTCGTATTGGCGATTTCAGTTCTTGCGATGATTCTACTGCCAGCAGCATTAACCGGAACCACAATAGCATTTCCTGAGATCGAGGATTATTTCGGTTCAAACAGAGCCACCTTATCTTGGATTCTTTCTGGATATTCAATTACTACAGCCGCATTTACGTTACTGGGTGGGCAATTGTCTGATCGTCTTGGAGCTACGCCAATGTTTGTGCGCGGCATCATTCTTTTTTTTCTTGGATCTATTGCTTGCACCTTTGCATCCAATGTAGGCATCCTGATAGCTGGTCGGACTGCGCAAGGTGTCGGCGCAGCAATTTACGCGCCGTCATCTTTAGCTATGGTCTTAGGTGCCTTCCAGAAAGATAAACATGCTTTAGCTATTGGTATTTGGGCGGCAGCTGTCCCCATAGGCTCTGCTTTATCTCCTACGATCGCTTCCTTTGTTTTGGAGATAGCTGATTGGAGGTGGATGTTCGCAATACAGGGTTTCGCTGCAATTTTTGTAATCGTAGCAATCGTTCCGTTTGGAGGTACTGTTCGAACACGAAGGGGATTTGACCCTGGGGCAGTCGACTTTTGGGGGATTCCTATAGGAAGCGCTTCTATAGGGTTCCTTGCGTTAGCGATTGTACAAGGCCCCAAGTGGGGTTGGTTTAATTGGTCGACGATGCTTGCATTTGGGGCGTCTGTCTTGTTGTTCCCTCTGTTTGTTTATAGAAACAGAGAGCAAGCTATGCCGTTAGTTGACTTTAATCTCTTCTCTATACGAACATTTTCAACAGCTAATTTAGTTTCTTTAGGTGTCTCATTGGTAGGGTCGTCGGTTTGGTTACTATGGCCAATCCATTTATCTACTGTGTGGGAGTATTCACAAATACAAATAGGGCTTGCGATTACCCCAACTCCTCTTTTAGCTGGAGTGGTTTCTTTAGGTACTGGATGGTGGGTTCAAAAGTATGGTTACCGGGGAACTCTCTTAACAGGAACGATCTTGTTAGCGATAAGTAATATATGGTTTATCTTTCTCTATGGAGCAGAAGTGAATTACTGGGGAAGAATGTTTCCAGGTCTCGTACTATACGGTTTAGCAATGGGCTTAACTTTTGCTCCGTTGAACAGTGCGGCGCTGGCAGATGTTCCGGAAGAATCCTACGGAAGAGCTAACGCAACTTTTCTGACCGGCAGAGCTATATGTTCAGCTGTAGGAATAGCTATTCTTGTTGCGATACTTGGAGACTCAGTTGGCTTTCAAGCGATACCAGCTTTCCGGCGAGCGTTTATCTTCCTAGCTGCTGTATCAACAATATCTTTTTGTATTGTCTGGGCGATCTGGCAGAAATCTCCAAACCCTCAGATTTCAAAAATAAAATTTAGGTGAGTTGGCCTATAGGCGGGGTTCTGTTCAGGTAATCGTTACCAATTAATCCCTTGATGATCATCCATCTATGCGGTCCACCTGGGAACTGCCACCATCTCTGACGGCTGGGATGAACAACCCATGTTCCACACTTGACCTTGCTCCGAATGGAGGTTACCTAGCCATCTAGATCGCTCTAGATGCTGGTGCGCTCTTACCACACCGTTTCACCCTTACCTGTGTCATTTACATGACCATCGGCGGTTTGCTTTCTGTTGCCCTTATCGATAGATCGCTCCATCCTGACTCTCGCCAGCATTCTGTTCATAGGAGCCCCGACCTTCCTCAACATAACAAGTTATGTTGCGACCAACCGGCCAACTCACCGCTTTTAGTTTGACTAAAAATTGACGAAAGTACAACCTTCAAGGGAAAAGAAGCTAAAAGATGGGTTATTTCATGAAAAAAACTAAAGAAATTGGTTTCCAAGTTATAACTAGCCTGAAGAAGTGCTAATTTCGGGTATAGAGAGTTTTGCACAGACTAAATTGAATAGGAGAACTGCTTATGACTGCACCAGAAGATCTGACAGTTGCAAATTTCGGACCTTTACTTTCCCTAGTAGGGACATGGGAAGGGCATGGAGGAGTTGACTTCTCCTACCATAACGAAGAGCAAGAAACTGGAGATACTAGCTATTTTGAGCGAGTTTCATTCTCCACATTCGGACCCGTTGACAATGGTAATCAACATTTGTATGGCCTTGATTACCGGATGGCGGCATGGCGTTCAACTGAATTAGATCAAGACCCATTCCACACTGAAGTCGGCTATTGGCTATATGACCCAGCAGAAAAACAAATCATGCGTTGTTTCATGGTCCCCAGAGGAACTGTTGTTATCGCAGGAGGAACCTGTGAGCCGGACGCAACGTCAGTTGATATGGCGGCCAAAATTGGCGATACCAACTACGGAATTCTTGAGAATAAATATTTGACCGATAATGCTTCAACAGTTGAGTACACATTAAATATCACCATTGGTGACAATGAATGGTCCTATGAATCGGACTCAGTGCTTAAGATGGCTATTCAGGAAGATTTACTTCACCACACTGATAGAAACACGCTGCAGAAAGTGGCTGACTAGATTTACAAATTCACGTTTAGGCCGTGGTTGGATAAGGTCAATTGGACTTCCCCCAAAACCACGACATACTTACTAAATGACTGAAGAAGCTTTGAAGAAATGGCCTGATTTAATCACTAATCTTGAGTCTGGTTTAAACTTAGATGAAGATAATGCAGAGGCAGTTTTAGTTTCGGTCTTAAGAGGCGAGTTCTCTGATTCAGAGCTATCAGATTTTCTCACAGCCCTCAGTCGTAAAGGTGAAACAATAAATGAAATAACCGGCTTTGTGCGCGCAATGCGATCTTCATGTGTTCGAATTAATTGTCCGACGGGAACGATTGATCTTGTAGGTGCTGGCGGTTCAGCAATGGGAAGCAAAGCCGCATTGAACGTTTCTACAATAGCCTCATTTGTCGCAGCTGGGGCTGGAGCCAAAGTGTGTAAACACGGGAACCTTAAAGCATCGTCGACTTCTGGCAGCTTTGACTTGTTGGAAGAGTTATCTGTCGAAACTAGGCTTGGGGCGAAAAAAGTAGAAAAGTGTGTGAATGATATTGGGATAGGATTCGCATTTGCAAGGATTTTTCATCCCGCAATGCGTTTTGCTGGACCTGTTAGAGCGCAATTAGGAATCCCAACTATTTTTAATATCCTTGGCCCTTTATCTCATCCAGGGTTTCTACTAAGGCAAGTAGTTGGCGTTCCTTCTGTAGATAGAGGAATACAAATGGCACAAGTCCTCCAAAAGACTGGAACTGAATTTGCTATGGTCGTTACAGGGAACCAAGGTTTAGATGAGCTCTCCGTTACTGGCCCCAACACAATTCATTTCGTTACACCTGAAGAAATTGTAACAAAGGAATTATTGCCTGAAGATGTTGGGCTGAAGTTAGCAGAACCAAAAGATCTTTTCGGAGGAACTCCATCCGATAATGCCAGAATAGCTTTCAATGTTTTAGAAGGAGAACAAGGTCCTAAAAGCGATATTATTCTGTTGAATGCTGCCGCCGGATTAGTCGTAGCCGGAATAGCTGAGGACCTTGTGGACGGCATAGAGCGATCTCGAGCCTCAATCCTTTCCGGAGCAGCAAAAAAGTGTTTATCCCAATTAGTGTCACTATCGAAAGAGTTAGGTAAAGATGAGTAATTCTATTCGTTATAGGTGTACAGCATGTGGAAACCTAACAAGGTTCGACGTTGTGCGTTTCCAGAGAACAACTGAAT
>MDSX01029253.1_pt1 | contig 17486 bp, 21 predicted proteins | sample 811141 | NCBI WGS metagenome assembly MDSX01 (sample SAMN05326642, study PRJNA326480) | marine metagenome | isolation source: seawater | place: Atlantic Ocean: South East | collected 2010 | reverse complement strand
TATATAATTGGTGAAATATATAGTTCGAGACAAGCATGGATTGAAGGTAGTTTAGAAACAGTAGAAAAACTTTTAAAATAGATAAATAATAGAATGAAAATTTATTTTAAAGATTATCCAGAATTTAAACCAAATATAACTCCTAAAGAAATGTTTGAATTAGGAATAATGGGTGGTACATATTTTAGAGAAATTAAATCACCAAAAACAAAAAAAACATATAAAAATCATCATAAAAAATTTAAATTTTTAAATAAAATACCAAATGAAAAACTAACACAAAAAATATATGATAAAAATATAAATTTTTACAAAGTTGAAGTAGGAACATCATATGAATTTTGGATGAGTAAAAGCTGGATTAAAGAACAATATGACCCATATGGATGGATTGAATGGTATTGTAATTTTTATAATGGTAGAAGAACAGAAGATGATTTGAGACAAATAAATAGATGGAAAAAATCAGCAGGTCCAAAAGGACGATTTAGAAATATGATGCATACAAAAATTATAAAAAATGGTAAAAATGATGCAAAGATTTATCCTAGATTAAGACAAACATTACTGCACTGGGGATTTGATTCAAGAAAATTAAGAGTTAAATAAAAATATTTAAAGAATTTTATCTAATAATATTATGAATGATTTGGAACTTAGAATCTTGGCAACAACCATGTTATAATATAAATAATGGTAGATACCTGTCTTTATTAAAATGGAAAAATTCTAAAAAAATAATATATGAAGAAACAACAAATAATATTATACCATTCTTATCATTTAGAAGACCTCATTCGAGAGCATTTCATTTATCAATAATATTATTATTGATAACTTTTTGTATAAAATATCAATCTATTAATTTTAATAGTATAAAATTATTTTATTATAAAGACAAAAATATAGAAGAAAGTATTTTGAATACTAAACATGAAGCAATATATCTATATATTGGTGCATCTATATCAAGAATGATTTTTGGTTATATATCGGATAGAATAGGAATAAGAAAATCATATTGTATTATAATAATATTATCAACATTATTTGGTATTTTAAACATAAATTATAATTTTATTATATTAAAAATATTAACAGGTGTTTCATCTGCCGGGTTTGTATTATCAGAACTTTGGGTTATGACTATGTTTGATATAAATATTTTAGGTTTAGTTACAGGTATTATTGGAGGTGTTGGAAATTTTGGAATGGGTTTATTAATGATAATAAATTATTTAATTATTTCAAATTTTAATATTGAATTACTAAATTATTTAGTATATTGGCCATATATTATATATATATTATTAATTTATCCTGTTTATTTTATGTCAGATGATTGTCCGTATGGTAATTTTAGTGAATTAAAAAAAAAATATATAGAAAATAAAATTGAAAATGACATAGAAAATGACATAGAAATTGTCTTAGAAAATGATAATTTAGATAATACTATATATAGTAATGGTGATACCTTTAATACTGAATATACAACCGATAATACTATAAATCTTGCAAATATTATTGATGATATTTCATATTCAAAAAAAAAATTATTCGGTGTATTTAAAAATATTAAAATTTTAACTATTTGTATAACATATCTATATTCTTTTGGTGTTGAAATAACATTAATTACAAATATTCAACTATTTCTTAATGATAACACTAATATTAATTTAAACAAAATAGTAATATTATTATTAATATTTTCATCTATAAATTTAATAGCACGCCCGTTAGGTGGTTATTTATGTGATAAAAATTATGAAAAATTTAAAATTATCGGAAAAATAAAATTAATATTATTATTAATATTACTAACATCATTAATTGGTTTAATTTTTACATATTATATTATTAATTTAAACAATAAAAGTAATAAAATAGATACATTATATAATACTATCTTAATTCTATTAATATCTTGGAGTTTTTCTAATAATTTACTACAAGGAACAATTATTGGAATTATACCACATTTAGATCATTCTAATCTAGGTGTAATACTTGGAGTTGTATCTTCATTTGGAACGATTGGTGGAATAATAGGAAATATATTATTTATTTATTATGATATAAATTCTCTCATATATATAAATATTTTTGGTATGATAACATTTGTATCAAATACATTTATATTATTATAGATATAAAAAAAATTTATATTATTAATAATATATGGAAGAAACAATTCAAAAAAATTTTAATGAATTGAATATTGATTCTACAGCGTCTAATGAATCACAATATTCTTTAATTAAAATATGGTGTGCTTTAAAGAGAAAAATAGTTACAAAACAAAAAAAATTTTCATCAGATGATATAAATGATTTAAGAGACCAAAATTCTGATAACGAATCTGATAAAACACTATATGAAAAAAAATGTCCATCAAATACATCTAGAAAAGCGAATTCTGCGATAAGCAATAATTCTTCTAGAAGTAATGAAAGTACAAATACTGATATTAGTAATTCATCAAGTAAATCTGATAACAAAACACAGAAATATACATCAAAATCTCTATATCGAAAAAGAGAGAAAAGTATAGATTATGTAAGAAATTATGATAATGATGAAACAACAGATTACAATGTTGTTTTAACATATCAAAAATATATACCTAAAAGAACTTTGAGTAGTGGTACATTATTTGATGTTAATATAGTTAGAAAAAATAAATATAAATAGAAATAAACACTAATAAATAATTTAATTACCTCTATAACCTCCTCCGGGTTGAATAATAATACCACATCCTGAATGTGTTGGTTTCAAACTATTAGTAATAATATTTTTATTTTCAAATCTTGTTTTATTATGAATTGGATAATAAATTGTTTTAGAATTAGATTTATTGATATTATCAATTTTTTCTTTATGAGATTTAGAAAATGTTGTCATAGATAATTTACGAAGTATCATTCTATCACCGCGAGAAATATACATCTTTATATATTCTTTTATATAATATATAAAAATCATTTTTTTTATTTATATTCAAAAATAAATATTTTTTATTTTATATATTATAATAATGGTACTTCACTTACTGTTTGTTATTTACTTTTATAGATATCTTATTACTATCATACCAGAACCTCCACTACCTCCTTTTCTGTAGCCACCCGCGCCTCCACCCCCTCCTCCTGTGTCTTTGGCACCTGGATACCCATCTCTTCCCGTGTTACCAACAGAACCACCCCCTCCACGCCCCCCATACCCCCCCGGGCCGTCTAGAGTACCATATGTTTCATCACCCCCCCCGCCTCCTCCATAATATAAAGTATTACCGAAATAACTCTTTTCTCCTGTAATATTAATTTGACGACCATGACCTCCTCGGGAGACATTAGCTTTTCCACCTGCACCACCTCCACCCAGCGGTGTGCGAGAGCTGGCATTCTCACCATCATGACCTCCTTTAACAAATTCTGTCCCATCCCAAAATGTATTACCTTGTATTGAGGTACCACCCTTGCCATACTTCATACTTCCTCCTCCACTACCACCATCACCAGCTGTCGGGTAGATACCATTTCCCGGAAAGATGTCATAGTCGAAACATGCACCATGACCACCACCATAACCAATTAATTTTATTGTTTTATCTGGTCCACCAACCATCACTACCGGAAGTTCTACAACATTATCATCTGTATATGTAATACTACTATTATGCCCATTTTCCGGAGTCAAGCCAGGTGCTTTGTGTACTATACCTCCTCTACCTACTTTTATTTTGTATGTATTTGTTGGTAACACTTGATTAACAATATATACAATACCACCAGCTCCTCCTCCTGGATTTTCAGACCATTTTCCATTCCCTCCTCCCGAACCACCACCACCGATAATTAATATATCACATGTTAAATCAGTATAAACATTAAAAGTATATATTTTCTCATCATCATCATCATGATTTACAAATTTAAAATAATTAAATTCGCCATTCTTTTGTGATGATATATCAGTATCCACATAATAAGCGCCATTAGCACATGAAGCACATGTAAGACAATTAAATCCATATTTAAAATTTTCAATTGTATTAAAATAAGAATTAATTTTAATAATAATAATTAAAAATATAAATATTATTAAACATACAAATAAATAAATATTTTTAATCATTATAATTCTCTACTTTTTATAATTAAAAAATTTATATGAACAATTTCTTAGCCTATAATTTTTTTTATTTTTCATATATATTATAATAATGATTTTTCATTGTTCTTTGCAATATTTTTTTTAATTCGATATTATTTGTTTTATATTCTTCAACATAACTATGAGGAAACCAATCTTTTTTCATCGCAGATACAGTATATAATATTAATGATGGATTTATTATTTTAGAAAATGTTGATAAGGCACTTGATGATTTAATTACAACTTTACATTTTGATAATGCTAACATGTCAATAATAGAAGCATATGTTAATTTATTTCTATCTATTTCATGAAATTTTTCACCATATCTAAATAATCCATAATTAATATTTTCAGAATTATTTCTAAATTGATTATATTCAATTATTTTATAATTTTTAAATTTTTCTTTAATTTTATTAATAAAGATTTGTTCGTCACTACAACAAAATAAAGTATTAATATTATTATTAATATTTAAATAATCTTCAATTATATCATTATCATTTCGTCAATAGTTATATAATTTGCCTGAAAAGTATCATAATTTTTGTCAGTACCTCTATAATGTATTCCTAATGTATTGTCATTTATATTTAATTTATTTACTTCGTTTATAATATAGTCATTAAATTTAAAATATTTATCAAAAATATTATTACAAATTTTCCAACTATTTTCATCATAAGGTAATCTAGCTTTGGTATTTAATTTAATACTATGTATTGATAATTTTTTATAGGAATAGTCATATTCTTCTTTTTTTTTAATATTAATAAAAGTTGGAATAAGATTATCTGTATTTAGTGTATTTAATTCAAAAATTATTTTTGTATCATCATTAATTAAATTATTATATTCAAAATAATATAATACTTCAATTAACCATACTAAAGATTGACCAAATATACCTTCTGTAAAATCCTTATTATTTGAATATAAAAATAAATTATCAAACATTATATTTTTAAATAATTAAACATTTATATAATTTTTACAAACTAGGAGAATATACACCTTGTGCAGTTAATATACATGTTATAAAACCTACAAATATACAAGTAATAATCCAACCAAATAATGATTTATATATTATTTTTTTATTTATACCTGATACATTATTTTCCCACGATGATTCTAATAATCCCACACCACATGTTGCTCCTATTTGACAATGTGTGGTTGATAATGGTATTTTAAATCTACTTCCTAATATTGTAACAAGAGCAGCACTCAATTCAATAATAGCACCTCTTGATGGTGTAATTTTACATAATTTAATTCCAATTGCTTGAATTATTTTATAACCATATAATAATAATCCAACAGATATACCAATACCTCCCAAACCTAATATCCAATAAGCATTATTATCCATTACATTATCTTTTCTTACATCATTTTCTATATAAATAGTTAATATTGCAGCAAATGGTCCGATTGCATTTGCAACATCATTTGCACCATGACTAAATGCCGCACATGTTGCAGAAAATATTTGTAAATATTTGAAATATTCCTCCGTTCTTATATCAAATTTTTCCGCATTATTGTGAATAATATTAACAAGTGTATCTTGACTATTATCTATATGTTTATTATTAGTATCATATGATATTATAATATCATCACTTGTAGTAAGTATACATGTATTATCGTCATATATAATTGTTTTAGTATTATTACTATTATATGTTATAGATGTAATATTATTTTTATTTCTATTATTATCTACATCTATTTCATAAACTTCATTAACTACATTATTCTTAAATTTATCATTAATATAATTATATAATCTTGGCAATATTGGTATCATAACAAATGACGATAATAATCCCATTCCAAATGATATTGGTAATACAATTTCTAATGGTGTTTTATGTAGACCAATACCTTTAGCACCTTTATAAACAATAAAGAATGTATTAAGTAGTATTGTAATACCAACTAAAATTGGAAATCCGTAATAAATGTATTTATCTTCATATTTTTTTCGTAATATTAATTTTCTTACTATTATAAATGTTGTAGATGATATTACACCAGATAATAATGGTGATACGACCCAAGAAATAACCATTCCAGATACACCACCAATAAAAGGAAAATTATCTAATGCTTTATACCAAATAACACAATTAGGTCCTTTAATAGCAATAGTCATACCAATCATACCACCAATACAAGAATGTGTTGTTGATACAGGCATTTCAAAATAAGATGCTGTAAATAACCATATTGCAACAGAAAAACATACCCACATACTACCATACATTAAAGTATAAGGGTCATCTTGAAAACATTCATAATCAGCAATGCCTTTTCTAATAGTTTCAGATACATGAGAACCCATTAAAATAGCTCCAGATGTTTCAAATATACATGCTAAAATAACAGCTTGTTTTATAGTTAATGATTTTGCACCAATTGATGTTGCAAAAGAATTAGCAACATCGTTTGCTCCAATACCCATTGATGCTATAAATGAGAAAAACCCTCCAGTAATTACTATCCATAAATAATTATTCATTATTTTATAATTAAATGTTTTATATTTATATCATTAAAAAAGTACATATCTTTATAAATTTTAAATTTATAAATTTCTTTTTATTTTTTAATATTTTTTATTGATATGTACTTTTTTTAATTTTTATATAAATATTAATTTATTATTTATAATATAATATGAGTCATAATAATGATATTGTATTAAATTTAGAAGAACCAAACGCTATTACTCCTTTACCAAAAAAAAAATAGCAGTTATTTTAATAATTTTAATATCCGAAATGTCTAGTTTAATGTATGTTACCCCTTTTTTACCATTCATGATAAGAAGTTTTGGTATAAATGAAGAAGATGTAGGAAGATATTCGGGTTTAATATTGTCATCATTTATGTTAGGACAATTTATATCAAATTATATTTGGGGACTTATATCAGAAAAATGCGGTATTAAACCAGTATTGTTAATAGGTTTGTTATCATCATTTATATTTACAATTATATTTGGTTTTAGTAGTAATATAATATGGGCAATAATAACAAGATTATTACATGGTTTATTTAGTGGAAATTTAGGTGTAACAAAAACATATTTATATTTAATTACTGATAAATCAAATCAAGTAAAAGCATTCGCTATGTATCCTGTAGGAATGTGTATTGGTGCTATATTTTCTCCAGCGATAGGTGGATTATTAGAAACACCTAGTAAATATTGGGATAATATAGGAGAAAATCATATATTTGACATATACCCATATTTATTACCATCAATAGTAATATCTATATTACCTTTGTTTGGTTTTATAATTTGTTATTTCAATATAGAAGAAGTTTATAAAAAAGAAGAAGAAAATAGCGAAATAGAAATAATACCATTTAAACAAATTTTTAATAAAAATGTAATAATAACATCAATACTTTATTTTAATATAAGATTATCTTTGATGGGTAGCGATAATTTATTTCCATTATTATTAGCAACATCAAAAAATTATAAAGGTTTGAATTTCAATTCTACATCAATAGGAATAATATTTATGATATCTGCTATATTTTTAATGTTATTTTCTATTATTGTAATACCAAAAATAAAAACAAAATATAGTACATATAATTTATTTTTAACAGTACAAATATTTAATCCATTTACATTATTTATGATATCATTATTATCAGATATGAATAAACTTACAAATATAGTATTATATATATTTTCGTGTTTATTTTTTATATTAAAAGGTTCTACAGCAACTATATCAATAATATTAATAAATTTAATGATTAATAATTCTGCTGAAAAAAAATATTTAGGAAGAATTAATGGTTTTTCTCAATCTTTAGCAGCATTAGGTAGTATAATTGGACCATTATTATCTGGATTAATATATTCTTGGTCAATATCTAATAATCAAAAATTTCCGTTTGATATACATTTTGCATTTATTATATTTTCATTAGCATCAGTAACAAATATATTTATATGTTTATTATTAGAAAAAAATAAATTTAATTAATTAATAAATATAAATTCATTAATAAAATTGATATTAATAATACAAATAATATATACATATATTGAGTTTTTTGTAATAAATTATTAACATCATATTCTTGTTTGTATTTTTTTAAGAAATTACTAAAATCAGTAATATTATTATAAGTATATAAAATATTTATTAATAAAATCGATAAAGCAATTAATTTTATCATTACTCTAAAATGATTTGTTTCATATAATTGTGTTTGAGTACTTGCTAATAAAGCACAAACAAGTCCTGTTGCTGTAAATGTAGTACGATTAATACTTTCAAAAATACCTTCTTTAGTTAATATTAATTTATATATATCACTCATTTCTCCTCTATATTAATATAATAATAAATTTTTTAAAAATAAGTATTTTAGTATTATTTGATAAATAAAAAATGAAAATTTTATTATTTTTATTTATAAAATGTTTAGATTTTTTATAAAACCATTTAAAAGATGGGCATTTGATAGAGCAAATAGATATACGAAATATTATATATATAAATATAATAGAAAATATATAACTAAATATTTAAAAAAGATAAATAAATTAGCAATAAAAAAAAAAATTTTTTACAAATAGAATTAATAAATAAATTAAACGATGAAGAATTATTAAACGATATTATAAAATATAAAAATACACATTTAAATGATATGTTAAAATTAATAAATAATTATTTAATTAATAATACAAATATATTGGATATTTACGATTATAGATTAATATATAATTATTCAGATTATATTATTCAATTAAAAATTATTAATGAAAAAGATGTTGGTTTAGATCATTCAAAAGTTAGAGAATATTGGTTAAAAAGAGGGCCTAGAATTCTTATATCATCAATTATTTTATTATTATCTAATTATATTTTATATATATATTTAAAAGAAATTGATAGCAAAACCAATATATATCTAATTATAATAAATATAGTTGCATTATTTTTATCTATTTATATGTTATATTATAGATTACATGATAGTATTGAATCTGCTGTTGCAAGGACATCACATGATTATTATGTCAAGGTAAAAAAAAAATTACTAATTAATTCTTAGAAAATAATATAATAATGTAATTAAAAATATTGTTATAACAATTACTACTATTTTTTCACCAAATATTAGTTTTAATATTAAATTCTAAATAATAAATTTTGTATCATCTTTATTCATGACTTATACTAAATAAAAATATATAAATAAAATTTAATAATAAATATGAAATGATTAAAAAACTTTTATTTATTTTATTATCAATAAATATATTTAGTGATGTATTTGCATTTAATATTATGAATTTAGTAAATAAGACAGATAAATGGAAAATAAAAATTAACAATACTTCAAAGCAAGTATATTATGATTGGTTAAATAAAGAATGGTATGGTAATAATTTTAATATTATATCAGAAGGAGATATTTATGGAAAAAATTCAATAAGAAGTATTAAAAATATTAATCAAGTAATAACCAATGTAAATTATCCATATAAGATTGTATACAAAGAATATATTATGCCCTTAATGTATTCAAATAAAGGTTCAATCAATTTTAAAAATAAAAATAATTATACAGAAGTAATATGGTATTTAAATTATCAAACACTTCCACTTTTAGATGAAATAACATATAAAATGTATGATAGAATTATAACTAATAGTTTAGAAAATTTAAAAACATATAGCGAAAGAAGTAAATATCAAAAAAAAATTAATATAAACCATTTTTAATGAGTTTTATTAGTTTATTATTATCTTTGTAATTGAAGTTAGTGATATCCATTTTGTCAATAAGTTTTGCTATTTTGCACGATTTTTTCATTTTTTCTTTACAAAATTTATTAACTAATGATGTAACAGCAAGTAAATCCTTTTTATGTAATTCGTAAAATTTTTTAAACTACATTTACTTAAATTAATAGTTTTTGTATTGTTAGATAATCTATTTAATAATTTTTTACTTTCTTTTTCATAAAATTTTTTATCAGCAGTTTTCAAATAATTTTTCATATTTTCCTTATGGTTTTTTTGATAAACAGCAAATTTTTTTTAAAATTATTTAAAGTTACTTTATCACTTTTAATATTATTTTTAAGATTATATAATTGTTTTTTTACATATTGATTATTATTTATATGTTTCTAAAATTGTTTTTCTTTTTTTGTCATAATTTTGCCATGTTACTGTTTTAACTTCATCATCATATAATTTAGCTATTTTAACATAAAATTCTTGTTTAATTTTTTCTACTTCATTGTATTCTTTAGTACATTTTTCTTTTTTGACACTCATAAACTATTATCAAATAATTGACTTAAGTCTTTATTATATTTTTGTAATATGTATAATTGTTTATTCATATCTATTAAAAAATTGATATTTTATTTTATAAAATCATTATAATAAGATGGATACTATTACAAATAATATGAAAACTTTTAATTTAATCTCAAAAAACACATGTGTGTGTTGTCAAAAAAAATATATAATTGAATACGATTATCAACATAGTGATAAATTATGTATAATATGTTATAATAATTATACAGAATTTATGTTCGAAGATAATCAAGATTATATAGAAATAGTATAATTTATGTTAATGATAATTGAATTATTTCATGAAAGTTTTTACTAGAATCAATATGATCTATATTACCAGAAATTACATAAATCTCAATATCATTACTATAAAATAATAATTTTATACAAAAAAATTCATTATTTTCATTATTATTTAGAATAATAGCATCTTTTATGAGTATATGATTATCATATAATAGTTCAATATCATATCTTTTAATAATCTCATTTAAATATTCAATATTTTCTGGACATATTTTATTTTCAATAGATTGATTATTATATAGTTCAAAAATAAAATTTATATCTTTGTCATATAATTTATCAATATAATTAAGTTTAGTTATATTAATATTTCTTTTAGTATTATTAACTGAAAAATTATGAAATAATTTTCTCATATTTCTAAAAATACTATAATATTTATATATTTTTAGAAATACCATTGATTTAAATGATTATTATAAATTGTATTACTTTTTTGTTGTTTATCTTTTTTTGTATTTAGATGCAAAATATGTTTTGCAAAATTGATATGTGCATCTTTATTGTTATATAATCTACACGGTTCTCCATAATGTAAACAATGACAAGGATAAATTTTGCAATCACAATAAAATTTATAATTTTTCATTTTATCAATTAAATTTTTTAATTCTGTTTTTTCAGTTTTTTTTACATATGTTGAATAACTTCTAAATAGATTTTTAAGCATATTTAATATATTAATACATATTTTATATTATATCTCATTTTTTATTTACATGTTTTATATGATTTTCTATGCCATTCAGTTATTCCATAATTTTTAATAGCATCTAAATGTTTTTTTGTACCATAACCATGATTGTTTAATAAATCATATTTTTCTAATTCATTATATCTATTAACTAATTCATGTATATTATCATTATGTTGTTCTTTTGCTAAAATAGAAGCTGCCGCGATACTAGTATAAATAGAATCCCCTTTATTAATACATTCATGTGTTATAAATTCTGAATCTTCGCCTGGAGGAATAAATGTTTTAAAATACGGACCATCAATAAATAATTTTTGAAATCTATATTTTTTATAAGCAATATCTGCTGATCTATGCATTGCTTTCATCGTAGCATTTAATATATTTATAGAATCTATTTCATCTTTTGTTGCAATACCTATTCCATAAGTTAATGCATTTTCTTTAATATATATAGCCAATTCTTTTCTTTTTTTTTTTTGTTAATTTTTTTGAATCTTTAATTTGTTTATAAATATTTATTTCATTTTCTGTTTGTGGTTTTTTTAAAACAACACATGCAGCAACTACATCACCAATTAAACCTCCTCTATTAGATTCATCAATACCTGCTTCAAAATTATTTGTAGGATATATATATTCGGACATATTTATGTATTTAAAATATAAAAATCATTATTTTTTTTAGCAAGAAAACACATATTTGATAGGATTTGTAGATTTGTTTGATGAACTATTTATTGCACTATCTGCTATAAATATTTGTACTAAATCAAATAAGGTTTTAAAGATAACTGCCCCAATTACCGCTCCAGCCAGAGCAAATACTAAATAAAAAACCATATCATTTTTTGACCCTATAACTGCGAGTGTTCTCATAAATTGATCATATAAAAATTCACCTTTTAATGCTACTCTATGTATTTCCATAATAATCCCTTTTGAATTAGGTGCTTTATATGCCAAAGTTTGAAAAGTTCCAATAAAAACTGATAATATCCAAATAAATCCAAAAATAGCATAGTTAATAACATTTGCAAAACTTGGCCAAATAAGTATTATTAGCAAATATGACATAAATATAAATATTATAATTACAACTATAACAAAAAAACAGTTAAACATATTTATCAAAAATGATGTAAATCCATTATCAATCATATCTACATTTATTTTATTTACACATAATTCAATATCAGAAGGTTTACAGTCCTCTTTTTTAGTTATAACAGTATTATTATAATTATAAAATTTAATATCGCATTTTTTTAACTCTGTCATATTCTTTGGTATTTCATCATCTGCTCCAGTATCAGCATATAGTAGTTGATAATCTTTGATTTTTGAAGATTTAATACTAAGTAAAGTAGAATTTTCCATATTGTTAAATGGATTATTTGTATCAATAGATTTTAATACTTGTGAATTTGTAATTCGTGGAAAATTAATTCTATTAAATACACCATTGTTATCATTAAACTTGAAAATTTTTTGCATTATATATTCGTTATATTCTTTTTGCTTTTTGTATAAAATATCTTTAGGATTTTGATATCCAAAACATAACATACATGATGATTGTAATAATAATAATATTTTATTAAATTCCCAAGAATTAATATCAAAACCATTAATTGATTGTAGTTGTTTTTTCCATAAATAAAAATCTGATTTTAAACTAAAATCAGTTAAATAGTTATATAATTTTTTTGCAATTTCATATGCTTTTTTTATATATTTTTCATTATTATAATATTTTTTTGGTTCATTATTTAATTTACTTAAATTATCATGTGGTGGTATAATATTTAAATGTGATATTGGTTCCGTTATTAATTGTTTTATTGGTATTTGCATTGTAATTTTTAAATCATCTATTATATTATCTAATGTTAAATCATTTTCTGTAATTTGTTTTAATACATTATTATCAATTTCATAATCATATTGTTTATTAGGATTTTCATTATATTTATCTACAATAGATTTAATATTACTTAATTCATAATTATATAAATCTATTAAATCATTTTTCGTTGAACCGAATAAAAATATAATAGCATATGGTGTAAATAATAATGTATTTTTTAATCTACCATTATCAATTAAATCTCTATTTATACATTTATTTTTGTTTTCTCCAACATATGCACTTAAATTTTGAGTATCTGAAGTTAATATTGAACCAAATTTACAAGGTTTGAAACATTTTTTTCCACCACCACTATCAATTTCAACAGCATATTTATTACCATTATGATAATCAGGTATTGTAAACCAGTCATACCATCTTTCACTACATAATATATTATATTCATCTTCAGTTGAATCAGGATGTCTCAAATCTTTAATAGCTGTAAATGAATCTGGTTTTGTTAACTTGAGAATACCTGTATTTTCGTCTTTTTCTATATTATTTGGAGGTAATACAATATCTTTATTTATAATACATTTATTATCAGTATTCTTAGTTAACCATATATTTTTTTTATCTAATGCGCAATTAAAATAATATTTATCATCTACTTTATTACATAAACTATATTCATATTCATCATCATTTATATATTTATTAATTTTATTTTGATCTGTTTTTGAAATAATACTTGTATCAAATTTACCATCTTTTGTAATTTTGTAGTTATTGGGTCCTGCAATTTCATATGTACATTTTTCACCATCATATACAGTATGGAGGATATCCGCCTCCTCATCATGAGGATTATTATATGTTGTATCTTGATTATAAACAGTCATAACTCTATTAATATAATTTAATAAATAAATATCAATTAAATTACTGTGAATATATACGAGCATTCACAGCCTTTGCTTGACAATAACCTTCTTCTCCTTCTTGATATAAGTTTGTTTTTTCATTATTATTAAATATAGTATCGCAATCTAATACCCATTGACTATTGCTTTTCTTCCAAGGGAAGATAATTTTAGAAGTATCATTTAATGAATAATCATCGGGATTGTTGTTGTCTTTATAATTTTTAATTGATTCTGGAAGTTTATCCATATCAGTATCTTTATAATCTAAATATGGTAGTTCCCATTCAATATTTTTTGGTTTTAATAAACTGATTGAATAACAATCCTCTTGTGTGTTTGGTGAAGAAAAATGTTTATTTGCAACATTTGAATCAATTAATTTATAATTTATAAAAGTTATACTGTCATCTCTTTGATTAGTATTTGGAGTTCGATCTGTTTTGAAATTATCATTATTTAATAATTTTAAATTTTTTCGTAATGCATAAATTGGATTTTGAACTCTTAATTTATTAAGAGTATCGGGGATATTTAAAGCAGTATTTACACTATTCACATTTCTTTGTAAAGAATATTTAATAGGATTTTTTAGAAAACCATTCCAATCCCATTCGGAATTAGTACCACAACTACCATAATTATTACTACAAGATTCTTTAGCATCATCCTCTACAGACTCTTTTGTTACATCTTTACCATCACTGTCTGTTACTTTGAATTTACCACCTCTTAATAACCATGCAATTAACATAATTAATACAAATACACATATAATTGCACATAGTGCCCATATTAATGGTTGTATAGCTATTAAAAATTTAATTATTAGTAAAAGAATCCATCTTACTACACTCATAAAACGATCAACACAATATTTAACAGATGTAGATATTCCTTGAACCATTTCCCATGATCTTTTTCCACTTTCTTTAGCACTTTCATTCCATCTAACATCTAATATTTCTTTTTTTTTATCAAGAATACGTTGTTCTTCTTTAACATATTCTCCTTGTGCTTCTATTTTAGTACTTACATCGTCAATTCTTTTCTTTACTTTTTCAATATGTGTTGTAAATTTATCAGATAATTTTTTTGTCACATGAGGGTCTCTAGGAACTATTTGTAATTTTTTAGGATATTCAGGTGCTGGTCCTGCACTATTTGGTTCAATCTTGTTTAATTCCTCCATTTGTTGTTGAGATTTTTCATATGATTTTTTTGCACTTTTTTTTGCATTTTTTCCTTTTTTACCTATAGCAGTAGCACCTTCCTTCATAGCGGTTGCTCCTTTAACCATATTTTCTTTTGCTCCTTTTGCGGTGATTCCTTTTCCAAGACGACCCATTCTTTTCATTGCATTTTTAGCCATGTTAGATTTTGCTAATTTTTTTGCGGCGAATTTCGCAGCCATAAGAGGAAGTACCCCTCCAGTTTGTTGATTATTAATTATGTTTGATATTTTTTTTTCAAGAATTCTCTCTGTATTTAGTTTGGATTCAATTAAATTAAAATAATCAGTCTTCATTTACTATTTATTGATATAATTAATTCGGTATATTTTTAACATATATAATGTTAATATTATTATATATGAAAAATTTATTATTAATAATAATACTATTTATTATAGTATATTCAAGTTTATATTTCATATTTAAGGAAGAAATAATAATACAACAAATAAAAAAGAATAATATAACTTTAGATATTTTAATAAGTAAGCAACCTATTCTAATTGAAGATAAATTAACAAAAAAAGAAATTGAAAATTTATTTAAATATAATATAATAGAATATCCACCAATATACGACAATATATGGAATAGAAATCAATATAAATATATTTTAATACATGCTTTAAATGATACAAATGTATTTATTTCAAATCCAAAAAAAATAAAAATTGAAATTCCATTAGAAAATGATATTGTTATTGATATTCAATTAAAAAGAAATCAAATATTAATATTATCTTTTAAATGGTACTATTCATTAATAAATAAAAAAGATATTAAAATATACGGAATACATGATTATATAACTTATGGTTTAAATTTTATTTTTTAGATTTTTTCTTAATGATTTTTGTAACAAGATTATTTTTATCATTATTATAATCATCTTCAATAATTTTTTTATGTTCATTCCATTTAATAAGTAATTCATTAAGTTCATCTAACCAAATATTTTCAATATTTGTAGATTTAAGTTTATTAAGTTTATTTAGTAAATCTTCTACCTCTTTTTCTAAAATTATTTTTCTATCCATTGTTAATTGTGAAATAGGCATTTTAATCAAATAATTATAACCTTTAATTATTTCATTATTATCTTCATTATTTTCATTTGTATTAATTTTTGGATAATTTAATTCAACGAGTTTATCAGCAATAACACTAAGTTTAACATTCATAATTTTAATTTTTCCTTCAATAACATCAATAATAAATCTAATTTTAGCAGAAAGAATATTATAATCTTTTTCAAGTTTTTTAACTTGAAAAGTTTTTCTTTCAAAATATTTTTGAATTCTTACTTTGGACCATTCTTTAACAATTGAACTTGTATTTACATATTTTTTAATAGCACCTTTATCGCTATATAAATGCATATTATTAATACTTAAATTTTTAGTCGAAACTAATTTAAAATTTATATCAAATTTACTATCATTATTTAATACACGAGAACCAGGACTAAAATGTAATATAAATTTTACATTTTTAGCAGTATAATGACTTTCAAATGATTTCAAATTATATTGATTATTAGTAATAATAGATTCTAAAAACTCTTTATAATCTTCTGTCCAAATACCAATTGGTAATTCAGTAATAATAACAGTGCTATCATCAATCCATTCATATATTCCTTTACTTTCAAATTGTTGTTTATCATTTTTCTCTATTTTACCAGTAAAACCTAAATAATATGGTATGTATTCATCAATTTCTTTATTATCGATAATACTATAAATATTATTAATATCAGATTCATTTTTAAGTGTAATTTTTTTTTCACGAATTGTATTACAAATACTGATACAACTATTAATAATATCTTCTGGATTAAATTGTGGAATATTTGTTGAAAATCCAGTTCCAATACCTACACCACCATTTACTAAAATCATTGGAATAATAGGAATATAGTATTCTGGTTCG
>MDSX01016177.1_pt1 | contig 17492 bp, 15 predicted proteins | sample 811141 | NCBI WGS metagenome assembly MDSX01 (sample SAMN05326642, study PRJNA326480) | marine metagenome | isolation source: seawater | place: Atlantic Ocean: South East | collected 2010 | reverse complement strand
TTCCAATTATATAGGAGGGATTGGACCTGGAACGCCACCCCATATAACCGAGCTAATTAATGGCTCTGACTTATTTATCTGTCTTGGTGTCGAGTTGAGCGAAATTGTTACGCAGGGGTTTTCTCAATTCACCTACCCAAGGATGAAGCAGACGTTGGTCCACGTGCATCCCGAAGAGGATGAATTGGGCCGTATTTATCAACCTGAACTCGGAATCCAATCCGGTCTAACTGAGTTTGCATCTGCAATTACAGATAAAACTTTTAAAGTAAATGTAAAAAAGAGGGCAACCACAAAAGATCTGCGACTGCAATATGAAAAATTCGTCACACCTTCTAACTGCCCCGGAGATGTGCATATCGGTGAGATCCTGTCTTGGATAGATAATCGTTTACCCAATGATGCCATCGTATCCTGTGGAGCTGGAAATTATACCCACTGGATCTTAAGGTTCATTCAGCATCGTCAGTTTGGAACGCAGCTGGCACCTCTTGGAGCTGTTATGGGATATAGTGTTCCGGCAGCGATAGCTGCTTCAATTCAATACCCTGATCGCATATCTATAGCTTTTGCGGGAGATGGATGTTTTCTAATGAATGCTCAAGAAATTGCCACTGCAAAAATGTACGGCGCACGCCCAATAATTATAATCATCAATAACGGAATTTATGGTGCCATACGCATGCATCAGGAACGAGTATTTCCAACGCGGTCGATAGGAACTGACCTGGTAAACCCTGATTTTGTCGCCTACGCAAAATCCTTTGGGGCAAATGCCTATCGAATTACAAAAACAGAAGATTTTGAAGAGGCTTTTGAGGCGGCCATCACAAATCAGGGACCGAGCGTAATCGAGCTTGTTGTCTCAGAAGAAGCCATATCGCCGGCCTTTACTCTTACCGAGTTGATAGAGCAATCACTAGAGAAGAGGAAGGAGAGCCCTAAATGACCAGCAGTAATATTGATCCGAAACTTCTCTTTAGGTCTGAAGTGGCCAACATGGTATCGGTCAAAGTTGGCGCGAAGTACGATGCCTTCTCCAGAGTTAAAAATGAATTAAATATTGAGCCCCTAAGATTAGGGGCTAACGAAAACCCCTATGGCCCAAGCCCTCTCGTGATTCAGGCGATGCAGAAGAGCCTAAAAGAAGTGCACCGCTACCCTGATAATACGTGTTACGATCTCTCAAAAAGAATGGCAAAATTTCACAATGTTGAACCGGGTAGACTAATGTTTGATTGTGGATCCGAGTCGATAATGGCCAAACTTACCAACTACTGCATTAAACCTGGCGATAAAATCTTAAGTTTCTCACCGAGCTTTCCATTCATTAATATAATCGCTCAGGCAGCTGGCGCAGAACTCCTTAACATTCCTCACGAAGATGATCTTACTTTTTCCGCAGACAAATTCTGCGCAGCTCTAGCTGATGGTGTCCGCTACGTTTATCTATGTATGCCCAACAATCCAACAGGCACATATTTTACAGGCCCAGAATTAAAGAAGATTATTGCAAGTGCCCACCCGGAAACACTCTTTATACTTGATGAAGCTTACGTGGAATTTGCAGTAAACAAAACAGATTATCCAAATGCCAGAGAAATTCTGGAGGCAGCCTTTCAACCATACATATCTCTTCGAACCATGTCTAAGGCGTATGCCCTTGCGGGAATGCGGATAGGGTATGCCATTACCTACTGTGAAGAGTTCACTGCCCTACTTAAACCAGGTCCCGTTTTTAACGTTGGACTTTTGACACTTGAGGCGGCCATGGCCGCCCTAGAAGATAAGAAACATCTGGGAAATTATATTAATATAGTATCCAGTGAACGGATCCGCATTGAAAACGAACTGAAATCTCGGGATATCCGTTTCTTCAATTCTGCCGGAAATTTTATTTGTCTCACTCTACCGACATTAGAAAAAGCGCAACTATTTGAATCTGATATGCAAAAAGTCGGTATTTTCGTTAAAAGCCAGAAAGGCCGTATGAATGAAGGTGTTGTTCGAATTACGATAGGCAGACCAGAAGATAATGACAGAGTATTAGAAAATTTGGCGATTTAAATGATCTATTTCAATTACAAACATGGCAGCCAAAATCGCAAAAAATAACCTGATATTATTTTTTTATTTAATACGGGAAGAGTATAGAAATGGAAAAACCAAATATCTTACTATTTATCACTGACCAGCAGCGAGCAGACCATGTCGGTTGCTACGGTAATAAAATAGTAAAAACACCAAACATTGATGCCATTGCCTCTCAGGGAACACGTTTCGATAGATTTTATGTCAATAACCCGGTCTGCAGTCCCAATAGAGCTAGTCTCATGACCGGCCGGATGCCCTCGTCCCACGGGCTAAGGTATAACGGCGCCCCTCTCCCATTAACTGCAAGAACTTTCGTCGAGAGCTTAGCAGAGAATGGCTACCGTACATCATTAATCGGCAAATCCCATTTGCAGAATATGACGGGAGGACCTCCGGAGTGGATCCCGTCAGAGGATAATTTTGCTGTGGATGAGAATGGTTTCCCCTGTGAGGCTGTCAGATATAATTTAGATAACTCTGAATATCAAAATGAAAACTCTGATTTTTGGGAGAAAGATCCAGAACATAATATTAATTTGCCCTTCTATGGTTTTAACCATGCCGAGATATGTACATTGCATGCAGACCGGACGGGAGGGACTTATCTACGTTGGATTGAGCAAAAAAACCCAGATTATCAATCTCTTCGTGGCCGCGAAAACGCTTTACCCGATAACCGTATCTCTACACCTCAAGCCTGGAGAACAGCCCTTCCGGAAGAACATTATTCGACCGCTTATATTGGTGCGCGTACAATAGATTATCTGGAAAATCATGTGGCCAATCACAAAGATAGTCCTTTCTTTATTCAATGTTCCTTTCCAGATCCCCATCATCCATTTACCCCTCCGGGCAAATATTGGGATATGTACGATCCCGCTTCGATCCCTTTGCCGAAATGGTTTAATGAGGGTACCTCACCTATTGCCAAGCATTTACGATCGGAGTTGGAAAATGGGAATGCTATTCGTGAAAGCCAAATGCCGTACGCTGTAACGCCCAGAGAAGCTCAGGAGGCCATCGCGCTTACCTATGGTATGATATCAATGATTGATGACTATATCGGTTATATCATGACAACATTGGACCGGCTGGAGTTATCCGATAATACCTTGATTATTTTTACCTCGGACCATGGAGATTATATGGGTGATCACGGCCTCATGCTGAAAGGACCTATACATTTACACGGAATGTTAAGGGTCCCTTTCATCTGGAGTGACCCATTTGTCACAACCCCAGAGAGCATCCAATCACTTGCTTCAACAATCGATATAGCTCCGACAGTCCTGGACCGCGCAGGCATCAAACCATACTACGGCATTCAGGGTTCATCACTGTCAGAAAGTCTCGATGGATCCGGCAATTATCACAAAGATGCAACACTCATCGAAGACGATCGAGAGCGTATATACCTAGGTCTTGAAGAACCGCAAAGAGTTAGAACTATGATCACAGAGCAATACCGTCTTACCAAGTACCAGCCGCTGGAAATGAACGAACTTTACGATCTAATAAATGATCCTGCCGAGTCAAAAAACTTATGGGACGATCTGAAAAGCCAAACCGTAAGAGCTGAACTGACCAACCGAATGCTTGAGCTTATCATCGAGCATCAGGATAAAACGCCGTTAAGCACAAGGAGTGCATAATATACCCTGTTGATGCATAAACAAATTATTTTAAACAACGGGCAAACCGCAAGATAAAGTCTGTTTTGTTTTATTTTTATAATGATTGTAAGTGTTCTAGATCTGAAAGGAGTATGAATGTCCGATCTCGCATATGAAGGAAAACCCTACTCGCACAAATTCGGAGATTTTGAAATCCGTCGCTGGTACGCACAAAGTCAGGATGTCTTAACCAATGAAACATGGCAGACGTCCGGTCTAGAATATCCGCAACGCAAAATTGTTATCGGAGCGGTACTTAAAAACCCTTTCTCAGGTAAATTTGAGACAGACTTATCATCGGTTTTTGATAATACCGCTGACCTGGGTCATGAATTTGGCAAGCGACTTGTTGAAAGCTTGGGCGGACGCGATGCAGAGAGCTATGGTAAGGCGTGTATTGTCGGGCTTAACGGAGAGTATGAACATGGGAATGCATTCTTGACTACAACATTTGCTAATCCAGTCCGAGCGGCAATCGGCGATGCGAAGGCGTGGATTCCCTCTACGGGAAAACGAGGAATACCGGGCACATCGATTGATATTCCGCTTGCACACAAAGAAGCACTCTATGTCCGATCACATTACGATACTATCACGGCTTCCTTTGATGATGCGCCGGCTCCAGACGAGATTGTGATCCTATTTGCAGCAGCCACGCAAGGGCGCATTCAGGCAAGACTAGGCGGGCTGACTAACGATAAAATAACTGGCAATGATGGACTAGTTTGAATGACAGATAATAGAGATACAGATTATATCCCGAACTCAGAGAGAATTATTCCGTCGGGGAAATTAAAAATTAATATCGTGGAGTGGGGTAAATCTGATACTCCCGTAGTTGTGATGCTCCATGGTTTGAGGGCTTACGGGCAAACCTGGGACCGCATTGCTCAGGTTTTGGCGAAAAAATACAGAATAGTAGCCCTCGATCAGCGCGGGCGGGGCAAAAGCGACTGGGGTCCAGCATCAGATTATTTCACATCAACCTACGTTGAAGATTTAAAGAATGTCGTCGATGGAATTGGTTTGCATAAATTTACTTTAATGGGTCACTCAATGGGTGGTGCAACGTCCCTTGTGTTTTCCCAAAAGTATCCGGAATACCTCGAAGGTCTTATTATTGAAGATATAGGGCCCGGCTCATCGGCAACATCAAATGGTGCGGATCGAATTAAAAGCGAGTTAAATAATACACCCCGTTATTTTGCATCCCGTTCAGATGCTAAAACGTTTTGGCTGGAGGCGCGACCCGGTGCTCCCGAGGAAGCCATAGATCAAAGACTAAAATATATGATGATCCAAAATGAAGATGGCGGAATGACCTGGCGTTATGACCTTGAGGGTATTTCTGAGGCTCGCCTGGATCCAGACACATCAAAAATACCAGACCTTTGGCCTCCCATCTTAGACGTAAAGGTGCCGACATTGGTCCTTCGTGGCGAAAATTCGGACTTTCTGTCTAGAGAGGTGATGGACGAAATGGCTCAACGAAATTCAAACATAACTGCTTTTGAAATTTCCCAGGCGTCACATTATATCCACGATGATAACTTTGATGAATTCATGACTAGGCTTACACCATTCCTTGCGGAACTATACCAAAACCAAACACCCGAGGAGAAACGTTGAAATGAATGGAGCCCAGGCATTAATGTCAGCCGCTAGCTCTTCGGGTATTGATATATGCTTTGCGAATCCCGGCACTACAGAATTAGCGATGATAGAAGCTCTCGATAAAAATAAATCTATTCGCCCCATACTGTCACTTTTTGAGGGCGTATGCAGCGGCGCTGCGGATGGTTTTGGTCGTATGTTGGGAAGACCAGCCATGACACTTCTTCATCTCGGACCAGGTTTTGCGAATGCTATAGCAAACCTGCATAATGCCCGGCGTGCCCACTCCCCCATATTGAATATCATTGGAGATCACGCGACGTGGCATGTTGATTATGACCCTCCTCTTGCGAGCGATATTGAGTCTCTGGCACAACCAGTATCAGACTGGTTTGCCTATGCCCACAATACTGATGATTGTATGTTGAAAATATATGACGGTATTGAAGCTTGTATTTCAGCACCCGCTAAGATTTCCACTCTTGTCGTTCCAACTGATGTTCAGGAGGGTAGTTATGATATTTCTAATATAGTGCGACAAAAGAAATCACCGGTATCCTGGAATTTTAATGGTGAAAAAGTTGAAAAAATTGCTAGACGTATCTCTGATTATAATGACAACGTTATAGTTTTACTTGGAACAAAAGCGCTCACAGAAAGAGGGCAAAATGCTGCACATAAGATTGCAGTCAAATTAAGCGCAAAGGTTTTTGCGGAGACTTTTCCGGCGCGCTGGGATCGTGGTAGACATATTTCTGTACCCGATCGTTTCCCTTATTTCCCGGAAGCAGGATTAAGTGCTCTAAAAAATGCTAAAACAATTATACTTGTGGGGGCAAAACCGCCAATAGCCTACTTTGGGAATAACGGCGTGCCAAGTAAACTATATCCTGAAAACACTATTTACGAACTTGCGTCTGAGGCCGAAGATGCGGAAGGCGCTATTATTTCATTAGCAAAAGCAATAGGGTCTTCCAATATAAAAACGACAACTGGTTGGTCTGCACCCCGACAACCCAACTTAGAAAAGCCTCTTGATGTTCAATCTTGTGGAGAAATGGTTGCCTATTTACTGCCTGAGAACTCAATTGCAATGGTCGAAGGTGCAACATCGACCCCACCTTTTTATGCGGCGTCACCTGGGGGCAAAGCGCATACCCTAATCACCAACACCGGAGGCGCCATCGGTCAAGGAATGCCTGTGGCAACTGGAGCGGCAATAGCATGTCCAGACCGTCAGGTTATCAATCTTCAAGCAGATGGATCTGGTGCCTACACTGTTCAGGCCCTTTGGACCCAAGCAAGAGAACAGTTAAACGTCGTCACTATACTGTGCTCAAATCGGAAGTATGGAATATTGCGTGTTGAATTTGAGCGTGCCGGAATTGATCCGAATGCGCCGATAACAGATCAAATGACCAGTCTTGATAATCCACCAATAAATTGGGTGGCCATTGCCAATGGATTTGGCGTACCGGCATGTAAAGTAAACACACTCGAGGAATTACAGATCAACCTTAAGCGCGCGATCGAAGAACCCGGTCCCTACCTGATTGAAGTACCTATGTGAAAATTTGGGATCTAAATAACTTATAAGATTATTTCAGGACAATACATTTTCAAAAATTCAATAGATTTAGATTTTAACAAAAATTAGACTTGATATATACTAGTATGTTAGTTTATATCTGAATTGTTTAAACAAATCATTGGATTAGAAATGTCTATACGCACCGGCAAAGAATATCAGCAGGACCTGGCTGACAGGCCGCGGAATATTTGGATAAACGGTGAACACATAACAAATGTCGTTGGGCATCCAATTTTTACTGCGTCTATCAAGGAAATTGCAAAATTATACGACCTACAACACGATCCCAAATTCCATGACATAATGACTTTCAAAAGCCCCACCACTGGTGACCGCGTTGCGACAGGCTTTTTACCACCAAGATCCGGTGAAGATATAAAAAAGCGTTCCAATACATTTAGAATTATCGCAAATGCAACATTTGGTATGATGGGACGCACCCAGGATTATTTATCCACTATGCTAATGAGTTTTGCAGAATCTCCTCACCTTTTTGATAAATGCGGTCCCGAATATACAGAACGATTAATTAATTATTTCGAGTATGTCCGCGAAAATGACCTCTTTCTGACCCATGCGTTAATTCCACCACAGTCAGACAGAACAAAGACCTCCTCAAAACAGAAGGAAGAATTTCTCCACATGGGAGTAGCCGAAGAAACGAAAAATGGCGTTATAATCCGGGGAGCAAGAATGCTGGCGACCCTCGCTCCAGTTGCAGATGAACTGCTGGTTTATAGTTTGCCGGGATTAAAACCTGAAGACGCAAAACATTCAATCATGTTCTCAATTCCTATAGATAGTAAAGGCCTGAAAATTATATGCCGGCGCCCCTATTCCACTGGGCAACATAATACATTTGACCATCCCTTAGCTGCCCGATACGAGGAATCCGATGCGGTTGTCGTTTTTGACGACGTACTGGTGCCATGGGATCGTGTATTTATCTATGATAACGTTGACGCATCTAATGATCTCTATACCAAAAGTTTTGTGAGGCAGCATGCAGCTCATCAGACCGCCGTGCGAGGAGTAGCAAAAATGTCACTGGCAGTTGGCACAGCTATTCATTTAGCACGTTCCATTAAAATCGATCAGTTTCTGGGTGTACAGGAGAAACTAGGAAAATGCATCAGTGCACTTGAAATGATCAAAGGGTGTCTTCTGGCTGCTGAAACCAATGTGGTTACCAATGATAAAGGTCAAGTCTACTGTGCACTTGAACCTTTATTGGCTATACGTAATTTTATGCCAAGAGCATATCCAGAAGTCATAGACATACTGCGGGAACTTGGAGCTGGAGGGCTTACAATGAACCCTTCTAAAGATGACATTGATTCCTCAGAAATCGGGCAAGACATCTTAAAATACTACGTCGGTGCCGGAGATCTAGCAGCGCCGGAGAGAATTTCACTGTTTAATCTGGCTTGGGACTTAACGGGAGATGCATTTGGCATGCGTCAACTCCAATATGAGAGGTATTACTCAGGTGACCCTATGAAAAATCTTGCCAACACTTATCTAGGATATAATGGAGAAGACTGCTTGAATTTGGTTGAAGCAGCTCTGAAAAGCGCAAGAAATAATTGAAACCAGTTCAACTTACTGGAGACCTGTAGAATTGATAATACAATTTAATCGTTGAAGATTGATGAACCGCAGCGCTATAGCTTTAGAAGCAATTCGCTCTCGTATATTTTCTGGTAATTTACGTCCGGGAGATCATATATCGATTCCACATTTGACGAAGGAATTGGGAATTAGCCGCCAGCCCCTTAATGAGGCACTCAAAAAATTAGCATCTCTAAAAATTGTAGAAATCATTCCTCAGGTCGGGTCAATCGTTACGAAGCCGGAAAAAGAAGATGTCGTAAATTTTCTTTATATTTTTTCAGCAATTGAATCAGCGATTTTTGGGCGTGCAGCAGAGGTGGCCCAGCCGGAAGAACTTGAGAACCTCGATAAAATGATTACGAATGATTTTGAGAAATGGACGGAAGCTAAAACTGACACGGATAAATCAGAAATTTACCGGCGTCATAACCGAAATTTCCATACCGGTGTGCATACCGCTGCACGTTCTACTATAATGACAGATATTTCCTATCCACTTTGGGATAGAATGGATTTTTATATCACGGTCGCGATCGGTGCGCATTCTTTCGCACCGCGATTACCTGACGCATTTGAAGAACACAGGAAGATCCTAGTAGCTATATCTTCAAAAGATGTAAATAAAGTTCGGCGCCTGACTGAAGAGCATGTCCAGTCCTTTATAAATGAAATATCCTAATTGTCAGATAAGGGAGATGAGCCACGATGATTAACAAACATAAAAATTTTCAGGTATTTTTTAGCAAATATTATTTGCAAAGATATTGTATAACAGTAGCCTGAAAAGGAGGGGAATATTATGCACATAGACCTAACAGGATCTACAGCTTTAATAACAGGCGGCAGCATGGGTATTGGCCGTTCCTTAGCAGGAAAGATGGCGGAAGAGGGGGTGAATGTAGCAATTTGTGCCCGGAATAAAAATAAACTCGACGACAGTGCCGCCGATATCAATTCAAAAGGTTACAAAGGAAAGGTTATTGCCGTACCCTTGGATACCACAGATTGGTCTTCCGTAAAATCTGGTGTCGACAATATTATTTCCGATTTCGGACATATTGATATCCTAATAAATGGCGCGGCAGCCCCCGGAGGATTAGTAAGGAACGAAATTGAACAAGCAGAGGACACTGCACTCCTCCAAGACCTCGATACAAAAGTCATAGGCTACTTTCGCATGGTCAAAGCATGCATCCCACATATGCGCAACAGAAAGTTTGGCAGAATTATAAATATAGGAGGAATGACAGGTCGCGGAACTATGGCCTTAAGCGGGATGCGGAACGCAGCCCTCAGTCACTTCACAAAAACATTGGCTGATATTGCAGGCCCAAACGGTATTACGGTAAATATTATTCATCCCGGTGTAATTGAAACCCCCCACATTCATGAACTTTATGAAATGCGTGCCAAAAAAGAAAACAAAACACCAGAAGAAATAGAACAAGAATATATTGATCGAACGCCAATCAAACGTCTGTTGCAAACGGACGACATTAATTCTCTCATTATATTCCTAAGCTCGTCTCTAGCTGGAGGCATAACTGGGGAATCTATCGGACTAGATGGCGGTATTTCTCGATACATCTCGCTCTAAATATTATATTAAACGGAGTATAAACAAGGTGATTTCGCGATGAATTCTAATCAGACACTACTAGTCGCCACATGCGGACAAGGCATACTAAGAACTGTAGATGAAGGGGAAAACTGGTCACGCCTGCCTATATTTCAGGATATCGAATACGACGATATAGTGCGAACACTTGTTATTCATCCAACAGAGCCGGCCACAATATTTGCTGGATTTCAGAACGGTCTCGCGAAGTCCACTGATGCCGGGCAGACGTGGAATAGGCTTTCATCATTCCTGGATAATTATACTATTTGGAAAATTATCATTGATCCAAAAAATCCAGAAAATATTTACGTAGGAACAGGTGCGCCAACGCGTGCCATTGCAGCTAGATCAACTGACGGAGGAAGAACTTTTGAACGACTACCTCTCTCATTTCCAGAACGATGTGCAGGTGTATCGAAACCCCGACTTCTAGCAATGGCAGTTGATCCCAAAAAACCCAACAATATATGGGTTGGAGTTGAAGAAGGAGGCTTATATAACAGTAAAGATAAAGGTGAAAGCTGGCGACGAATTGATACGGAAACGCAGGGCGCCGAAGCTATGAGCAGTGATATCCATGATATTGTCGTGGTTCCAGGCACCCCAAACCGCATCGTCATCTCCACAGTAATAGCAGTCCACATCTCAGAAAATGACGGTAAAACATGGAATTGTATGAATGCAAAAGAAAAGTTTGGCTATCGTTACTCAAGAAACGTGGTCTCAATAAACGACCAAACAAACACATTACTCCATGCAGTTTCTGATAGCACTCCTGGAACTCTCGGTTTGGTTCACCGCTCAACAGATGGTGGTAAAATATGGCATCCTGCCCAATTAGAGACGGAACCTAAATCCTGCCCGTGGGCTTTTGGTCTCAATCCACGGGATCCTAATCATATTTTAATGGGAACAAAATTTGGCGAATTATATGAAAGCAATGACGGCGGTCAGACTTTCAGGAAACATTGGCGTGAATTCAGCGAGATCTGCGCGTTAGCCTGGGTTCCGGTATAATATTCGAGCTAAAGATTAATTAAGAAAAATAAAATTATACCAGATGACCGTCCAGAAAGGAAAATATTATGACAGACATGGATATAAATAAACCACCAAGTTATCATGGTATAGCACATGTAGCTCTTGTCGTAACTGATCCAGAAAAATCGGCCGATTGGTACGAAGATGTTTTAGGCCTACAGTGTGTTGTGCGCGCGGCAACAGGCTGTTTTATGTCTTTCGCTGGCAGGCACCATGATATTGCATTAATTAAAGCGAGAGCAGAACATGTACCTTGGTCAGTAGGCCTTCATCATGTATCCATGCAAATTAAAGGTGGCATCGAAGAAATCAAGAGGCTTCATTCGCGCTTAATCAGCAAGGGAGTAGAAATCGATAGAGTCGTAGATCATTCTGTTGGATGGGGTCTTTACTTCTATGACCCGGATGGAAATCGACTTGAGTTCTTCTACGAACGCCCGAACTTAAGTCTTGATGAAGGACAAAAGATATTTCGCGAAGCTGAAGCTCCATCAAAGTCCATTGATATTTCCGAACTAGGATAAGTATATTATATGTAATGATTTTCGAGCTAATATTCCTTTTTATTGCCGGGTTCTTTGGGGGCACACTTAATTCTATCGCCGGAGGCGGAACGTTCATCACATTCCCTGCTCTATTATTTGTTGGCGTACCACCAATCATTGCAAATGCCACAAATACATTTGCCTCCTGCTCGGGCTATATCAGCGGCACTTTTGCTTTTCGCCATGACCTGAAGTCGTATAAAAGAGAATTACCTAAATTTATAATTTTTAGTTTTCTAGGTGGTATCTTAGGAGCCTGGTTATTACTCCGAACACCCGAAAAAATCTTTAGCGAGATTATTCCTTGGTTAATGTTAATCGCGACATTTATTTTTGTTTATGGCACAAAAATAAATAAACAGCTTGAGCTATTAGCGATCAAGAATAAACATATTTCCACTGTCGGGAAGGTTTCAACTACCCTTTTACTGCTGCTAATATGTTTTTATGGAGGTTTCTTTAATGCTGGACTAGGAATTATTTGTTTAAGTTATCTAGCACTTTGTGGTTATACAAATGTTAGTTCAATGAACGGTTTAAAACTTCTAATATCATCTTGTGTATCCGTCGTGGCAATTGTTTTATTCGCCTACAGTGGATCAATTGCATGGACACAGGGTATTGCAGTACTCATTGGAACTCTGACAGGAGGTTATCTAGCAGCCAGGATTTCGCGCAACCTTTCGCAAGTTTATATTAGAGCGTTTATTACTTTGATCGGTATTTTCATTACATTATACTTTTTTTATGATTTCTACTGGCCAAAAACATAAAACATAATAATTACCTCGATATTCCTTGCCGAGTATTCAAGTTTCTTGTTCCAGCTATATTACTCTAAAAATATGAAGATAGCCTGCGCGTGAGTATCCCTCTTTTAACTACTTTCACCAACAGCATAAATTTGTTAAAAAAGATTACAATAGAAAAGAAGTGATATTTTATGGCCACTATCTCTGTGTCTCTAGAGGAAATTTATCAACTTATTAAATCGGTCATGTTGTCTAACGGATGCGATGAACCCAACGCCGCTGCGCTAGCTGATATCATGACACGAGCCGAACGCGATGGTTCACATTCACACGGGTTATTTCGCGTGCCGGGTTATGTTAAAGCGTTACGAAGTGGCAAAGTTAATGGCAAAGCCAAACCAAAAGTTGAAAAAATAACTCCCGCGATTATCAAAGTAAATGGTCATGGTTGCTTTGCCCCCATCGCTCAATCGGTTGGACTGCCAGCACTTGTAAAAGCAACAAGGAAGATTGGAATAGGTGCTCTGACATTAACTGGTATACACCATTTTGCTGCTTTATGGCCGGAGACGGAATATCTTGCTGATAATGGGCTGGTTGGTATTGCATGTACCGCCTACATGCCATCGGTGGCTCCAGCAGGTTCAAAAATAGCATTGTTTGGAACAAACCCTATATCCTTTGCCTGGCCTCGCCCCGGAGGAACTCCTATTGTTTATGATATGGCAACAGCATCGATGGCTATGGGTGATGTTCAAGTGGCACTTCGAGATGGCCGCAAGGTGCCAGAGGGTACAGGACTAAACGCTGAAGGGGAACCCTCAACAGATCCAGCCGAAATTGTCAAAGGCGTGCTACTGCCGTTTGGTGGATACAAGGGATCAGCAATTTCACTAATGGTTGAGTTGCTAGCCGCGGGCTTAACGGGGGAACAATTTAGTTACGAAGCAAAGGAGAATGATAATGGTGACGGCGGCCCCCCACGTGGGGGAGAGATTATTATTAGCATGTCACCAGATATAATTTCTGAGCCAGACTGGCAAAAACACGTACAAGAATTTTCTGATAAAATGACAGCCATGAAGGGGGTACGCATGCCAGGTGCCAGGCGTCATAAAAATCGTCTTGATGCAGGACCTAGGGGAATAGACGCAGATCTTCTAGGAACAATTCGTAAGCTCACGAACAGAAGCACATAGAAAACCAAATCAAAGATAGCTTCTTAACGATGTATAATGCGTTAATCGTCATCAATTGAATCTGCTCCCGCCCCTGCAGAACGGGATAGCTCTGTTGCAGGAGCATAAGTTTTATTGGCAAAGACATTTAAAACAGCAATACAACCTCCATAACAACCAGGTAATCTTAAAGGTGTAGCCTTAAATTGAGAATTAGGTAACGCATTACTGACGGGCCTTATAAAACATTCTGCTTCATCTATTAATAAGACGTCAGAAATATCTAAATATGATTTTAATTTTTCTTTCCCTAAAGCAATTGAAACAAGAATATTTCCCACGTAAAGGCCATAATCATCCGGCACACTTGCTGAAACAAAAGGAAGCAAAAGTAAAGGTTGCCTCAAAAGTCCCAGAGATACATCCGTATTTACGCCTATAGGAATTTTGATTAGGCCATCAGAAATAGCAGTTCCGACAATAATCGGACAATATGGAATATTATTATCTTCGTTGATTTCTTCGGCGGACTTTGGAAATAATAATTTGCTTGGATGATACCAACTCAGATACCGACACAAATTTGAAACACCAGGTAAACCGCGACCCTGAAGCCAGACTACGGCATCACTCATTTCTTCTGCTAAGCCCCATGCCATACCTGCACCGCGCGCGGCTTTAAAAGCTAAACTCCTAGTTTCACCCAGTGACCAACTCATTACGTTGATCCTCCTGATAGTCTAACTGTGGAAAAACCATATCATCTGGATCTAACTTTGATAGTTCATTTGGGAAGGGCATATGTTGAAACAGATTAATACGGAGCCAACGGTCTGATCGCGGATCAAACTTGGTAGCTCCAAAAAAAGAGAGCTTACAGCGCAATAGATCAATTGGTAACATTTCAGCTGCTATCGTATTATCATGTATTTCTGCATAATCCTTATTGGCGATTGTTTGAACTCGCCGAACCATATGTCGGTGTTCTGGAAAGGATAATAAAAACTCAGCAACATTGGCATATTTATTGGGTTCAGAAAGATCACGCATTAGTTTTATCGCATCATATCCAGGGGATAAGGGCTGCTCAAAATATTCAAGATCTTCCTCACCACGCTCACCGAGGCGCGGCTCTAGTTTTTCTTCTGAAATATACCAAACGCGTGCCCGCGCAGCAGCGGCACTAAAATCAATACCCCTCGCCCAGTCATATATTTTACAAACTAACTCCGTTAATTCAGAAATCGTTTGCTGCCCATCTATCCGATTAAGTGTCGTTTCATCTGCTGACATAGTTGAAGATAAATCATCTATAAGAAATCCATACGGTTCCATCATCAGTGAGATTAATGCCTCCTGACCCTCAATTGACATGTGTTTCATACCCCATTCATAAAGGGTATCCCAGGGGAACACCGTAGACTCAGATAGTTCTAACGATTTTTCGAGTAATGAATCTAGATCATCACACAGATATTCGATTTTTTTTATTTGATGCGGGTCGGTTACTATCCAGTTTTTTGCGCTTACTTTCGCGCGCTGTACAAGATTCGTAAACTTAAGCAATACGGCAGCTTCAGCAACGTTTACTGACCGTACTCGAGCAAGTGCCATTTCTCGAGCGTATACCCAAGAATGAATTAGGGTTGGGTGGTTAATAAGGAACGGCGCCATGCCAAGTCCAGTAGCATTCCCAACTCCAAGTCGACGACGGATCTCGGGATCCAGCTTGACGCTGGTTTGGGGCGAATCGACAAGAGCCATATGCTCAACCAAATCAACTGAAAAGGTACGGATCAACCACACAGTAAGCATTTCAGGTTGGAACGATCCTAAGAACTCAGATCGCCCACTCCAGCAGCCTAGGTCTGCCGCCCCAAATTTGCCAGCGCCATAGACCGCTGTCGTTCTCATCAAATAGCCAACCTGATCTATTAAACTTTGGTTAGGTTGTTTTCCACCGGCGAGGCTCTCCCGAACATGAGTAAATAAACGTAACGATTTATTTGCGCGTGATAGTACTAACTCTGACTCGGAAATACGGCCAGCCTCTTGCAGTGGCACATTGGAGCCTAATCTTAGGATTTGTTCTTCATCCACCTCTCCGTCAAATAAGGTGAAAGTTGCATCCCAAGCTTCGGCTATTACTCTGTCTGACCGTTGGTCATCTTGTAAATCGTGTGAGAATACCACGAGAGTGTATATGTTATTAGGTCCACAAGCTTTATAAGTTGCTACCCCGACGCCCTTGTCATTTACGCGCCACATGGATCGCTCAAAAGACCAGTTTTCTGTTCTCAATCTGCGCAATAGAACTCGCATAAAACTCAATCGGCTTTGATGAAACGCACCCATCCGATTTAGCCGCATAACCATTTTAGGCGGGCGCAGATTTACTTTAAGGACAGGTTCATCATTATTATGGTTTTGGAGCGTATCCATGTTAAATACCTAAAATAGGACTTAGCCAATATAACTAATTTTTCATCTGAACGGCATTGTAAATTAAATCATTCAACTTTGCGGCATAAACCCTTTATCAAAAAAATTTAACCAATTCTCACCCATTATAGCTGCCACATCTTTTTCGGAAAACCCTTGTGCTAGCAAACCTTCCTTAATATTTTTAAAGTCTCTATTATCTTTAAACCATTCTGGCATCTCTGGGAAACCTGCCTCGCTGACATTCCCCTCCCCGTAATCAATGTTTTTTGTCCATCGACCAACCCGCATCCACTCCACAACACCGTCTGGATGATCCTGACAGAGGTCTGACCCTATGCCAAGGCACTCCACTCCAACCAAGTCTGCGGTGCGTGCAATCATTTCACAAAAACTTCGTAAGCTACAATCTGATTTCCCTTTTAAATGATGAGGATAAAGAGAAAATCCAAGCATACCTCCAGATTGACTGAGTGCCCGAAGAACATCGTCTGATTTATTGCGCCTTGCAGGATGCCAAAAAAATGGGTTTGCATGTGTTATTGCAATAGGTCTGTTCGATATGTCTATAGCACTTAAAGTAGAGCGTTCTCCAGAATGGCTCATATCTACGATCATTCCAACTCGATTCATTTCAGCAATCACTTCGCGCCCCATACGCGTAACTCCGGCATCTTCCTCTTCATAACAACCCGCAGCCAACAGGGACTGATTGTTATAAGTCAGTTGCATAAACCTAACACCAAGCATATAGCAAATCTCTACCAGGCCGATATCGTCTTCAATGGGGGATGGATTTTGAAATCCAAAGAAAATAGCCGTACGTCCTTCGCGGCGTGCACGGCGAACATCATCTCCTGAACGGCCTTGAAAAATCAGTTTAGAAAAAGATTCAAAACGACGGTTCCAATCTTCAATATTAGCAACCATTTCCCTGAATACTTCATGGTAAGCAATGGTGACATGAACAGCATCTAAGCCGCCCTCCCGCATTTGTAGAAAAATTTTTTCTGACCAATTAGCAAATTGTAAATTGTCAATCTGGTGCATACCTGCGACCTCTTACAATATAAGTTAGCCTTCTACTTATGCTGGATATCATAACGAACAAGAGCTTGAAATACTTCCTGCATACTAATTGTTCCAATCTTATTACCTCCATCTTCGACCTCATAACTGCGGGTAGTATCACCCTCAGCTATTGCAATGAGTTCTTCTAACGAAGTATTTGCATTAACACTTCCATGGCTAACCTTTCTTTTACCACCTTCTTCCATTACTGAACGAATTTTTAGTACACGAGCTCGATTGATATCACTGACAAATT
>MDSX01012425.1_pt1 | contig 17498 bp, 14 predicted proteins | sample 811141 | NCBI WGS metagenome assembly MDSX01 (sample SAMN05326642, study PRJNA326480) | marine metagenome | isolation source: seawater | place: Atlantic Ocean: South East | collected 2010 | reverse complement strand
TCATTGTTATGCAAATTTGCAAAAGTCCTTGCAACCTAGCACTACCTTTGAAAATTATATGCTAAATTTTTATCAAAAAATAATGATCGAATCCATAGTAATGGCCTATCAATCTCTTCGCTCTCAATCTCTTAGAGCCATATTGACGGCTCTAATTATTGCGACTGGAATCACAGCACTTGTAGGGATGCTAACAGCAACTTCTGTTATGGAAAGTAGTATTTCAGGTCAATTCACAACAATGGGTGCAAATACTTTCAGCATTCAAAGTGGAGGAATGATTCTGGAAGTTGGCAGAAATGGTAGAAGAGAAAAAAGGCAGCCCCAAATTCCTATTCAAACCGCAAATTATCTAAAAAAGGAATTAAGCAAAAAAGGGCTTCCAACGAGTTTAAGTGATGATCTTCTTGGGACTGCGACAATCCGATATCAAGAAAAAGAGTCTAATCCTAATGTGAGGGTTCAAGGAATCGATTTAAATTTCGCGCAAGTAAATAGCATCGAGGTATTAGAAGGTCGATATTTTTCTGGCGTTGAGCAAAAAGAAGCGAGATCTGTGGCATTAATAGGTCCAGACGTTAGTAAAAAACTATTTCAAAATAGTTCTGAAGCAATTGCAAAAATGATTCGAATAAATGGAAAATCTTATAAAGTAATAGGAGTAACAAAACCAAAAGGAAATAGCTCCTTTATGGCTAGTGACAATCTTATCTATTTACCACTTATGACCGGCTTGAAAGATTTTGGATCCTCTAGTTCATCGATTGTTACCAGTGTTTTAGCTCCAAGTCCTGAAAAAATAGATGCAGCAATTAATGAAGCAATATCCTCCATGCGTTCAATCAGAAAATTAAGTCCTGGCGAGCAAAATAATTTTAATATTCGAAGAGCCGATAACCTATCCTCAATCCTGATAAACTCATTAAAATCTGTAAGCATAGGAGCTGGTCTAATAGGATTTATAACTCTTTTAGGCGCATCCATATCCCTAATGAATATTATGCTTGTCTCCGTAACCGAAAGAACAAGTGAAATAGGAACAAGAAAGGCTTTAGGAGCAAGTGAAAAAACTATAATAACCCAATTCCTATTTGAAGCAATACTCGTGAGTCTTACTGGCGGTATTCTTGGAATAATATTTGGGTTAACAGTTGGAAACGGTTTGGCTTTTGTTCTCAACACTCCGATAATCATTCCTTTTGAATGGGTAACTTTGGCATTTATTGTCTCATTTTTTGTTGGTGTCGTCTCAGGTTGGTACCCAGCGAATAAAGCTGCAAAACTGGATCCCATAGAAGCCCTCAGATATGAGTAAAAAGATTCACTCAGTCTCTTCAACCGATTCCTTTCTAAGCCTTAGGAATTATGACTATAAAAAAGTCTACTCAGTTGCCTATGCATTTGCTCGAAGAGATCTTCAATTACGTTATGTTCAAACTCGGCTAGGATGGTTTTGGTCGATCGGTCAGCCTTTATTAGCTGCAGCTTTGATACTCATTGTTTTTTCATGGATTGTGAAAATTCAAGCACCCGACGGTCTTGATTACTCAATATATGCATTTGCAAGCCTTCCATCATGGCTATTAATGCAGCAAATTATCTTGCAGGGCTCCCCTAGTTTGGTTCATAATCAACATATAATATCTAAGGTTGCATTTCCCAGACATGCATTACCCTTAAGCAAAGTCCTAATTGGGCTCTTAGATTTCGGAGTTGCCTCCATAATGTACTACGTTTTCAGGGGCGTTAAATTAGGCGTTTGGAATTTTGTGGTATTTGATTTTTTATTTTATTCCTCTTGTACAATTTTTGCCGCTCTTGGCATCACTTATTGGATAGCTGCAATATCAACACGTTTTCGTGACTGGCTAGCTATCCTTCCTTTGTTAGTTCAAGGACTATTTTTACTCAGCCCAATAGCATATCCTTCCTCAAGATTCAATTCTTCATTAGGAGAAAATATTTGGGTTCTATACTTAAACCCAATGGTCGCGATATCAGACGGTTTTCGCTCATTATGGTTAAAAACAGAATTAGGGAATGAGAATATTTACATTTCCTTTATTATGGTGTTTTTATTATTTATAAGCGGATTTATTGCAATTCGATATGCTGAAAACAAAATGGTTGATACTTTATGAGCCTTTCAGATAACACTGCAATTCAAATCAAGAACCTGGGCAAAAAATATTACCTAAAAAGTTCAGAATCATGGGCCTTGAAAAATATCGACCTCAGCATAGAAACTGGAAGTGCTTTGGGAATTGTCGGGCACAATGGAGCAGGAAAATCTACCCTTTTAAAGATACTTTCAGGCTTAACAAAACCATCGACTGGAAGTTTTAAATATAGAGGGTCATTAACTAGTTTACTTGAGGTAGGAACTGGTTTTCATCCGGATTTATCAGGGATCGAAAATATTTATTTAAGTGCTGCATTAAATGGAATGAATCAAAAAAAGATTCAAAAAAAACTTAGCCAAATAATTGAATTTTCAGGAATTAGTGAAAATTATATTCATCAACCCATTAAGCATTACTCAAGTGGAATGAAAGTTCGTTTAGGGTTTTCAGTTGCAGCACACATAGACTCTGACATTCTAATTGTGGATGAAATTCTAGCAGTAGGAGATCGCGGTTTTCAAGAGAAATGTTTTCAAAATATGGAATTTCAAATAAACCAAAATGGAAGAACTGTTATTTTTGTTTCTCACAATTTATTCGCTCTCAAGCAATTATGTCCAAAAGCAATATTGTTAGAACAAGGAGAATTAACACAATTTGGTGATAGCAAAAAAATTTGTGAGACTTATATTCAGAACTCCCTCTCTGCTACAAGCCCTCTTGATTTATCAAAAAGAAAAGACAGAAAGGGTTCCGGCAAGGTTCGCATAACAAATCTGAAATGGAAGACAGAGATTCTCGAAACGGGGAAACCGGCATTATTACATATTTCGTACGAGGGGTTAGAAGACCTCAAAGATTTTAATCTTAAAATAAGTATCAATGGCGAAGATGGTAGATTCTTATCTCCACTATCAATGCATAGTAACAATTTTAGACCAACCACTATGCCTGCAAGCGGAGATATAGAAATCCACATTGAAAAGCTTCCTTGGATGAAAGGAAAGTATTATGCTGACATTCGAGCAATTGAGAGAGGAATTGTTTGCGACGACCTAAGGATGGCCTACAAATTCGAGGTTCATGGAGGCAATTATGTTGAAGGAGGTGATGAATTCAATTTTAAGAAAAGCGGGGTGTTCATTCCACACGAATGGAATTTCTCCAAATAAATTTCTTCAGTTCTCCAAATATATTTTTTGAATATGAATTGGGGCCTTTTTTATGATAAAAAAGCCTTTTCATATAGTCTGATCCCTCAACACTTGGCAAAGAGTTGATTTTTTCCAAATCCCAATCATCCCAATCATATCCGCATCTTCGTAAAAAATTATTGAATATAGGGGCGAAAAAAATTACATCCTCCGGCGTGAACCAGCGGCGCCAATTTCCATATTGATTAGTTCTACTAACATATTTAAAGCTCTTGCGGATATCATGCTCTAAATCCAGAGAAACTTCTAAATATTCTTCAAGACCTTTCCAATTCTTATCAACCAAATCTTCATATTTCAGAATATACCAATCATTAAGTTCGAGATCAGTGATAAAATCCGACAAAAAATGTAAATTTTCAGTGTAGTCCTCAGCCCAATTCTTAAGTGTTTGGGGATCTGAACTCAATAATTTGTAAAATGGTACTTGATCCGGATTCTTTTCTTTTTTCTGGGATAAAACTAGAGCTCTTTCAAAATCTTTTTTAGCAGGATTATGACGATAAAACCAGCGATAAAAAAATGCTGAAATCCAACGATCTCTTGGATCACGAATCAAAAATATTTTTTTATCATAATAATCAAATGATTCTTTAGCTTGAAATCCTTCCCAACCCGAATTTTTGTTTGCATCTGCGTACAAGATTTTAACTAACATATTTTCAGACTCATCCCAAAATTGACCATCCTGGCGATGAAGTCGATTATTTTCATCTTTGCTCCTGGGTTCGAAAGATTCAATAAGTTTTTTATCCCTCGACATCGCCTGAGCAAGCAGAGAGAAAAGATACGTCGTACCACTTTTTGGCAATCCATAAATTACTGTGCGCATAGAAAGCTGAAGGTAATGTAAATTCGGGGTATGCAGAAAGGTATCCCAAAAGTTAGCGTAATAGTACCAAATTACATGCACGCAGACTATTTGAATAAGCGTTTAGAGAGTATTTCTAGCCAATCTTTCCGAGATTTTGAAGTCATACTTTTAGATGATGCATCAACTGATGAATCAAAAGTGATTTTAAAAAAGTGGGCAAAAAATCATAAAAACTTTCAATACTTTCCGAATAAAAAAAATAGTGGAAGCACTTTCGCTCAATGGAATAGAGGTGTTGAACTCGCCAAAGGAGAATACTTGTGGATTGCTGAAAGTGATGACTGGGCTGAACCAGATCTACTCGAAAAATTAGTGCTGGAACTAGAAAGAAATCAAAATGCTGTAATAGCATTTTGCCAAAGTATGCTAGTGGCAAAATCAGGAAAAAATCTGCATAATTTTAATGTACATTATCACAATATTTTCAAAACAAATCGATGGAATAATTCATATATAAACAATGGCATAAATGAAATTGAAAACTTTATGTTAATCCATAATATAATACCCAATGCTTCCGCAGCACTTATTCGAAAAAGGTCTTATATTCAGGTTGGTGGAGCACCGATGAATTGGAAACTCAATGGTGATTGGATGTTTTATGTTAAACTCCTTGAAAATGGTGATATATGCTATGTTCCAGAAACATTAAACTACTTTCGGGTCCACGATAAAACTCAAAGGTCACTCGCAAACAAAAGTGGTAGTGCATACAAAGAAATTTTAGCAATTATCGATCATATTTGTATTAATCACAGTCCTCAAAAACGAAAGCGAGACGAGGCATATTCCAATGTAGCATCCTGGTGGTCTCATTCTTTGTATCGTCAGTCTTGGAGAAAAGAAGACTTAAAACCCAACTTTAAAATTAATTTTGATCTTTTTAAAAGATTTGTGACTCTCAGACCATTAATACTTCTTCATATTCCCTATGAAGGATTTATAAGAATGGCAGTATTCATTTTAGATCTTATTGGATTGAAAATTCCCCTACGAAAGCTTCTTCATAAATTATTTCCAAGATATTTTATCCCAAATTCTACATGACCAAATTCCCAGACATAACTGTCATTATACCCTGTTATCAAGCACAAAACACTTTAATCGACACTTTAAATTGTATTCCTAAAGAATTAAGTATCATTTGCGTTAATGATGGGTCAACTGACGATACATCTGAAATTCTGAAAAAATGGAAAGAAAATTCTACAATTAATAGAAAAATCATAAGTCACAAGAAGAACCTTGGACTGGGAGCAAGTCGAAATACTGGAATTTCTCAAGCTCAATCTAAATGGGTAGTCTTTTTAGATGCAGATGATTTGATTACAAGAGATTGGTACGGAGAACTGAAAAACACCTGGAAAGTGATAGAGGCCAGTCAGGGATGGTGTTGGAATCCATATCTTGAATGGGATCCAAAAACCAATTCAAAAAGAAACAGAAGAACTGATTCAATATTTAATAATGAGGATCTAATAACTAAAAGACTTCCCTTTTCGGCATCCGGAAGTTTATTTCGCAAGGAAATCCTTGAAAAAGTTGAGGGCTTTGATACAAATAGAGAGCTAGAAGGCACGGAAGATTTAGACCTCTACATGAAGTTATATCGTATTGGAATTAAACCTTTTAGGTGGTCTAAAAGTCCACATACTGTTTACAGAACAAACTATGGGATGACAAATAACTTAAAACTACATGGAGCGAAGTTATTTCTAAGAATCAAAGAATTTCATGAGAAAGGCTGGATATCAAACAATTCATTAAAACCTGCTAATCAAGAAATTTGGCGTCAAATTGCTCGGACAGAGCACAAAAGAGGTGAGTTCAAGAATGCCTTAAAATCATATAAAAAAGGAAAGCTGACTCTGAGTTCGATATTTTTGAGAGTGATGGTGAAATTTAGAATAAAAATTTGACTAATCTTTTAATAGCTTCGCTTTAAGTCCAGAATCAAGAGCCTCAAGAAATTCTTCAGTATTTAAATAATGAGGACCATGACTAATATTTAAACCATGAATACAAATAGCTAAATCTTTTGTCATTTTTCCTGCTTCAACGGTCTCAACACAGACCTCCTCGAGTTTTCTTGAGAAAGAAACTAAATCTTGATTGTTATCTAATTTTCCTCGGTGCGCTAATCCTCTCGTCCAAGCGAATATTGACGCTATGGGATTAGTACTGGTAGGTTTACCCGCCTGATGCTGACGATAATGCCTTGTGACAGTTCCATGGGCCGCCTCTGCTTCCAATGTTTTTCCATCTGGAGTAACCAATACAGAGGTCATTAAACCTAAAGAGCCAAAACCTTGAGCAACTGTGTCAGACTGAACATCGCCATCGTAATTCTTACAAGCCCAAACAAAACCGCCTTCCCATTTTAAGGCGGATGCAACCATGTCATCAATTAGGCGATGCTCATAGGTGATTCCAACTTTTTCAAACTCTGTTTTAAACTCATTCTCGAAGATATCTTGAAATATATCTTTAAAACGACCATCATATTTTTTCAAAATTGTATTTTTTGTACTCAAAAAAAGAGGCCACTTCTTCTCAAGTGATAAATTCATGCATGATCTCGCGAATCCCATAATAGATTCGTCGGTGTTGTACATACCCATTGCTACCCCACCTCCTTTGAAATCGTAAACATCAAACGATTCTGGAATACCATCCTCAGGAGTAAAGGTCATGGTGAGCTTTCCAGGTCGGTCAATTACCATATCTGTTGCCCGATATTGGTCACCAAAAGCATGCCTACCAATTACAATAGGCTTATTCCAAGTATTCACCAACCGAGGTACATTTGAACAAATTATCGGCTCACGAAAAACTGTGCCACCAAGAATATTACGAATCGTTCCGTTTGGTGACCTCCACATCTTTTTCAAATCAAATTCAATTACTCTATCCTCATCGGGAGTTATTGTTGCGCACTTAATTCCAACATTATATTTTTTTATCGCATTTGCGGCATCAATAGTTACCTGATCATTAGATTTATCACGACTCTCCATTCCCAGGTCAAAATACTTGATATCTAGCTCAACATATGGGAGAATGAGCTTGTTTTTAATGAATAACCATATAATTCTAGTCATCTCATCTCCATCGAGTTCAACTACTGGATTAAGTACTTTTATTTTTTTCATTTCTTCATTTCATTGTTTAAGCCTCTTCGCAAAAGGGATACAAACTTAATCTATATCGAGCTGAAATTCTTTTCTAAACTCATCCAATTGCGGGTTTTTCTCTAATAAAAACTGATATCGCTCTTCTGCGGTATAAACAATCTTTGCATTACTACCTGATTCTTCAACTTTAACAATAATTGATATTGCGTCATTCTTGAGTTTGGTTCTAAGCAAACCAATAATTTCATCCCTAGTCTCTTCTAAATATTTTGACTGCACTCTGGAGCCAACGGAAATTCGAATTTTATAGTCTTTTTCCAAAATTGGATTAATTTGCTTTAACAGCGCATAAATTACCTGACTGTTAATCATCAATTCTGCAATTTTTGGCCATACCAAATTCAAATCACTCTGATTAAATGAGGTTAGAACCTTATTTGCTTTTATGTCCTCATCGGTTGATTCAATTTGAACTTGATCGTTTTTGATGGAACGAGACCTAAGCGAAAATGCTGATTTCTTTGATGAATTTCGGTTTAATTTGATAGGGGCAGCTTCTTTTTCCGTATTTATTGTTTCTAATTTCAGATCCGACAAAATTTCGCTTTTATTCCGACTTTCAATATCAAAAGATAAGTCTGTTTTATCTTGACTACTTGAATTCTTTTTGGTTATCGGGTCTAGCTGATCAGTGGAAATTTTATTCTCAACTACCTTGGGAGATCTTGAAGTTTTTTTTTTTAATTCATAATTCGAATGCGTTAACTCCCCAATATCTAACAAGGTGACTTCGACTAATAATCTGGGACTCGATGTCTCAGAAAGTTTTAAATCACAATTAGTCAATAACTTGAGCGAGCGTCCTAGGAAAGTAGTGTCCATCCTACTTGATTGTTCACGATATTTTTCTTTCAAAGAACCAGAACAATTCATTATTTCAATAGTCTCCGGGTGTTTAGCTAGCAATACATCACGTATGTGAGAAGCTAGACCATTCACAAATATTTTGAGATCAAAGCCTTGTGCTATTACTTTATTTACTGTATAGAATAATGCTGAGGCATTATGATTTACCAAATCATCTAATGTTTTAAAAAAAATATCTCGATCTAAAATTTGAAGATTCTCTCGAACTAATTCGTATGATATTTTCTGTTCACGAGAAAAGGCATGAATTCTATCAAAAATGGATAATGAATCTCTCAGTGATCCTTCCGATTTTTCGGCAATTAAATGAAGAGCTTCATATTCAGTTTTGACATTCTCTTTATCGGCGACAAATTTTAGATGCTCTGCAATTGATTTTACTTCAATTTTTTTGAAATCAAAAACCTGACAACGCGATAGAATTGTTGGAAGTACTTTATTTTTTTCAGTCGTTGCTAAAATAAAAATTGCGTGCAATGGCGGTTCTTCTAAAGTTTTCAAAAAAGCATTAAAAGCTGCAGTTGAAAGCATGTGAACTTCATCGATGATGTATACCTTATATTTTCCAACTTGGGGGGCAAACCTAACTTGATCAATTAATTGACGAATGTCATCTACTTTATTATTCGACGCGGCATCAAGTTCAAAAACATTTAATTCAAAACTTATATCTGAAGGAGAGTGAACTTCATTGATTCGGTTGGCCAAAATTCTTGCACAGGATGTTTTACCTACTCCTTTGGGTCCGCAAAAAAGCAACGCCTGTGGTATATTCCCTGAAATTACTTCATGCTCTAGCGTATCAGTTATGTGCTTTTGACCTACAACTTCATTAAATGAAGATGGGCGATATTTTCTTGCTGATACGACATAGGGCACATCCATTCCTCAAAGCTAAGGAAGAGATTCTAGTTAAGTGGCCAGAATTGAAAACTGGCAAAGAAAATTATTTGAAACATTATAATTGCGAAGGCTGTATTGTTTTTTGCTGAAGGAATTTTATCAACAAGAATCCATTGAATCAATGCAGAGGTTAATGCCCAACCTATATAGTTTAAAATTCCAGGACCTGAGCCTGAAAAGATCCAGAAACGTAAATCAGTTGCAACAGGCTCCATTAATAAATCAACTGATAGCAATAGCATAACAGCAGCAGAACACCTTAAGAGTCTAGAAAAATCTTGAAGGTAAAAAGCGCAAATTTGGGCGGCTGACCATGAAAGAACAAGCCAATTTAGTCCCATTACCCATGGAACACCCAGAATTTGTGAGCCTAACCCTTCCAAATACAGGTAAGTGCCAAAAGGCAGCCCTGTTTTAACCCCGATGATTTCAACTAACAATCCAATGATAAACGTTAAAAAAAGTCGAAATTTTAGAGTCTCTGTCTTGGCAGAGGTTATGTAAAGAGCAAAAAAAGAGAGAATTAAAGTAAGTGGAGATAAAATTGAAAAAAGACCAAAATACTTCGAATGAAAACCTAAAATTCCAACAGCATAAATGATACCAAGGACAGAAATGTTGAGTTTACTTTTCATTTTAATTTTATTTCTAAAGATCGTGTATTAAGTAACTTTGTTGCAGAAAAGTTTACAAAAATAAAACCTTCAGCTGGTGGTTTGCAAAAAAGTAATGTAGAATACATATTTTACTCAAATTTTAGAAAGTAATATTTGTAGATTATTTAGAACATCGAATACATAATTAGGTTTAGATTTATTTTTTGAGGCAAATAATGTTGCAAATAAGGAATACACGCAAACTTTTCTTACCTTTGCCGCCCTAATTTCATTAACATATGAACCAATACGAAACCGTTTTCATATTAAATCCCGTCTTATCTGAAGATCAGATAAGGGAAGCGGTTGATAAGTACACAGACTTCCTTAAATCTAATGGAGCCGAAATTATCAACGTTGAGAAATGGGGGTTGCGTAAACTAGCGTACCTCATTGACAAAAAGAAGAGTGGCTTTTACAACCTACTCGAATTCAAAGCTCCAACCAATATTATTTCTCCTTTAGAAGTGGAAATGAAGCGCGACGAACGAGTCCTAAGATTCTTGACCGTTGTTTTGGATAAAAATGGAATTGAATATGCTTCAAAAAGAAGGGATAAAGTCAAAAATTCTTAATAATTTATTGTCATGAGTACTTTAGAATCAACTGCAGGCAACCAATCAGAGATTAGATATTTACAGCCAATCGCTATTGATGCCAAAAACAACAAAAAATATTGCCGCTTCAAGAAGTACGGAATAAAACATATTGACCACAAAGACCCAACTTATCTCTTGCGCTTTGTTAATGAACAAGGTAAAATTTTACCAAGAAGAATCACTGGAACTTCCCTAAAATATCAGCGAAAGCTTGCTGTAGCAATCAAACGAGCTCGCCATCTAGGCCTCATGCCATACGTAGCTGATAACCTTAAATAGTATTTGACATGGATTTAATTTTAAAAACAGATGTTGAGAACTTAGGTTATAAAGACGACCTAGTTTCTGTAAAAAATGGATACGGTAGAAATTTCCTTATTCCGCAAGGGAAAGCCGTTTTCGCCACTCCTTCTGCAAAAAAAATGCTTGCAGAAGATATTAAGCAGAAAGCTCACAAAGAAAAAAAGATTATCGATTCAGCGAAGTCAACTGCAGAAGGTTTGTCCAGAATTGAATTAAAAATATCTGCCAAGGCTGGTAAGTCGGGAAAACTTTTTGGTGCAGTGACCAATTCAGACGTTTCCGATAAACTCAACGAAATGGGCCACTCAATAGAAAAGAAATATATTCAGATACTTGGCGGAACTATTAAAAGTGCTGGAAAATATTCTGCCAAAATCAGGTTACACCGAGAGGTAATTGCAGACTTTCAGTTCGAAGTCACTGCGAAGACTAAATAATTTTTTTCTCGGTAGCCCTATTTCTGTGGCTTAGGTTTTTCTAAATTCGGAATATGAATTTACCAGCGAGCCAAAATCAAAAATGGATAGGGTTAATTGCCGGAATGATTTTAGCTTTTTTGCCGGGCTTTGAAGCTTTTTCATCCATAGGAGATCCAGGTCATTGGCCTCTACATTTGGGGTGGAGCCTATTTGGAATGGTAATCCTAGGTTATCGAACTGTAATAAATGATAAATTTATTTTATCTCCGATATTAATTGTTTGGTTACTGCTCGTACTATGGTCATTCATCGGATATTTCATAGCTCCAATAACTGCATTTTCAGAGTGGAAACTATCATCTTTTAGATATCTTGGCTATGCGGGTTTTCTTTTTATTGGAATTAATCTCAGATCCAAAAATGGGACCATTCATCCGTTGATATCAAATGCAATTGTCGGATTCGGAGCTATTGTATCTATTTACTTTTTAGCTGAATTTTTAAAAACCAAAAATGGAATTCTAGACCCTTACTTAATTTCCGGAATATTAGGGCATAAAAATTTTAATGCTTCTGCGATCGCTGTATGCATACCAATGAATGTCCTGCTCATATACCAATCTCCCCGGAATAAATGGCTACTTACTACGATACTCATTTTGAGCCTAATTTCAATCGCCTTAACTCAAACAAGAAGTATTGTCTTGGCTGGAGTTATATCTCTATCAATTATTTTACTAAACGGTTGGAGACCAAATAAAAAAATATGGATATTAATTACAATAGCAATCCTGGGAATTTGTTCTTTTTTATCCCATACTGAAATACGAGAACGATTATTTGACTCTACAAATATGAAAATCAGAGGGGTATTTTGGAGTCATTCCATGGAAATGGCCAAATCCTCACCATTAAGTGGAGTTGGCAGCGGACAATGGCGGATTCAATTCCCAAAATACGGGCTGCAAGGAACCAACCCAAGCGTGGCGGAAGGGATAACAGCTGAAGTAAGACCTCATAACGATTTTCTTTGGATTCTATCTGAAAATGGAAGTATTGGATTTCTGATTTTTATAATTTTCATTATTTACTTTTGGGTTTCTTGGCTTAAAGAAGGTGAAAGAAACATTTCACATCATTGTGTAGGTGCTACTTTAATAATCGTTACCGTTTATTCTTTTTTTGAATTCCCATTAGAGAGAGTTGCAGTTTACGCTCCTTTTATGCTGACACTGGGATCATTGGTTAAAAGAGAAAATAGATCGAATATAATTTTACACCAAAAATGGACGATCCTTATCGTTTTTGGATTTCTGTTATCACTCTCGTATTCAAGTTTAAAAGCAATCGAGGGAGATAAAAACAATCAGGTTGTATTGAAAAATAATGCAAATAAAGCCTCGAATAAGATTCAGGAAAGTGCTTTAGCAGCCCAAAACTCATGGAATGAGCTTGATCGCTTCGGGAATCCATTACCATATTTTTCAGGGATGGGTAGTATGTTTTCAGAGGCACAAAGATTGAAAAATAAAAAAATCGGACCCAAGAACTTCGTCAAAGCGGAAAATCTTTTTCTTCAGGCCTTAGAAATTCATCCAAACCACGTAGTGACAATTTTTCAACTTGGCAACCTATATAGTTACAGAGGTCAATTGCAGAAAGCTAAAAAAACATATGAGACCCTTTTACAAAAATCTCCAAGACACCCCGGCGGACAGTTAGCATATGCCAAGAATCTGCTAAAATTAAATAAACCAGAAGCAGCTTCTAGAATATTAATATCCGCTTTTCTAGAAGAAAGATATTATCAATCAAATAATTTCAAAAACCTTGTGACTGAGTCTCTTAGAAGATGTCCACAAAACACTTCACATAAAGGATTAAGCATAGTTATTAGCGATCGAGAAACTCTAAGTGATGTACAGCTTTTTCAAAATTTTCAAGCATTTCAAGCGCAAAAAAGAAAAAAGAATTATTGAATCTCTATTAAAACCGGGCAATGATCACTGCCATATTCATCATTTAAAATATCTGTTTTAACCACTCTTGGCATCAAACGCGCGGAAACAAGATGATAATCTAGTCTCCAACCAATATTTCGAGACCTAGCTCCTGATCGCATACTCCACCATGAATACTTTACTAGATCAGGATTCATCGATCTCCATGAATCAATAAAACCTTTTTTAAGAAGATTATCTAGACCGTCAATTTCAGTTTGCGTATAGCCTGGCGTTCTATTATAGTTACTTTTCGGGTTAGCGAGATCCATTGGTTTATGGGCTACATTCAAATCTCCACAGTATACAAGTGGTTTTTTATTGTCATATTCTTTAAGAATATTTGAAATTTCAATATCCCAATCACTCCTATTTTTTAGCCTGGATAGATCACTTTTAGAATTTGGAACGTATGCGGTCGCTACATAAAACTCCGAAAATTCAGCAACAATCAATCTGCCCTCACCATCATGTTCTTCGATTTTTACACCAATTCTTACAGATATGGGTTCCATTTTTGAAATTAAAGCTGTCCCGCTATAGCCCTTTTTGTTGGCGGAGTGAGCGATAACATTATAACCCGAACCGAATAAAACCTCGGAGACCTGCTCTTCTGTTGCCTTTGTTTCCTGGAAACAGACAATATCTGCATCCCATTTTTTTAATTGACCCAAGAGACCTTTAGAGCCTGCGGAGCGAATTCCATTTACATTCCACGATATAATTTTCATAATGTTAAATTAATGATGACCAAATAAATTTTATTTTTGAATTCAAACTACATATTACGACGATATTGACCACCAACTTTAAACATAACATCCGTTATTTGGCCAATTGTACAGTATTTCACAGCCTCCATGATAGAATCAAAAATATTTTTATTTTTTAGCGCCGCCATTTGAATATCCATGAGAACTTTATCCGCTTTCTTTTTCGAAGCCTCGGCGACAGTTTTAACCATCAAAATTTGATTCTCTTTCTCATTTTTTGTCGCTCTAATAACCTCACTTGGAATTAAAGTCGGGGAGCCTTCTTTACTTAAAAAAGTATTTACCCCGATAATTGGATATTCTCCAGTATGTTTTTGCATCTCATAATGCATTGACTCCTCTTGAATCTTACCACGTTGATACATGGTCTCCATAGCACCTAAAACCCCTCCTCTCTCATTAATACGGTCAAATTCAACCATTACAGCTTCCTCCACCAATTCGGTGAGCTCTTCTATAATGAAGGAACCTTGTAAGGGATTTTCATTTTTTGCTAAGCCCAATTCATTATTAATAATCAATTGGATAGCCATAGCTCTTCTTACACTCTCCTCGGTTGGAGTAGTTATAGCCTCGTCATATGCATTAGTATGTAAAGAATTACAATTATCATAAATAGCATATAGAGCTTGCAGAGTTGTTCGAATATCATTAAAACTGATCTCTTGAGCATGCAAGGATCTTCCTGAGGTCTGAATATGATACTTTAACATTTGAGCTCGATCATTTGCTCCATATTTTGACTTTAGAGCTTTTGCCCAAATCCGTCTTGCTACTCTTCCAATAACTGCGTATTCAGGGTCTATTCCATTGGAAAAAAAGAAACTTAAATTCGGTCCAAATAAATTTATATCCATACCTCTGCTCAGGTAATATTCAACATAAGTAAAGCCATTTGCCAATGTAAAAGCTAGCTGAGTAATTGGATTCGCTCCTGCCTCCGCTATATGATATCCAGAAATGGAAACAGAATAAAAATTGCGAACTTTATTTCTTATAAAATATTCTTGAACATCACCCATCAAACGCAAAGCAAATTCAGTTGAGAAAATACAAGTATTTTGAGCCTGATCCTCCTTCAGAATATCTGATTGAACCGTTCCTCGTGCTAAATTCAATGCTTTATTTTTAAGCTTTGCATATATATCAGATGGCAAAACTTCATCCCCTGTGACTCCTAACAAAAGCAGTCCCAGGCCGTCATTACCTTTTGGTAAGGCACCATTATACTTTGGAGGATCCAGTCCTAAAGATGCATATTTATTTTTTTTAAAACGCTTAACTTGATCAATTAATTTATTTTTTATGATATAACGCTCGCATTGCTGATCAACTGCTGCATTCAGAAAAAAACCTAAAAGCATTGGAGCAGGGCCATTTATAGTCATTGAAACCGAAGTCATAGGATCACATAAATCAAAACCAGAATAAAGTTTTTTTGCATCATCTAAGCAACTGATACTAACGCCAGCATTTCCAATTTTCCCATAAATATCTGGTCTCCTGTCGGGATCGTGACCATAAAGAGTTACTGAATCAAATGCTGTCGAAAGTCTATTAGCAGAAGTCCCCATAGACAAATAATGGAATCTCTTATTCGTTCTTTCGGGCCCACCTTCACCAGCAAACATTCGTGTTGGATCTTCATTATTTCGCTTAAAAGAATAAATTCCTGAAGTGTAAGGGAAAGACCCTGGTACGTTTTCCTGTAAAAGCCACTTCAAAATATCTCCCCAAGATCTGTAGTTTGGAGTAACAACTTTTGGTATCTTTTGATTGGATAGACTAATGATGTGGGTATCAACGTGAATTTCTTTTCCTCGAACTTCATAAGTGTATTTATCAGAAGTATAACGACTTTTGAGAGCTCCCCACCCTTGAATCGCTTGCCAATTCTTGGAATCCAAGCTCATTTTGAGTTCTTTTTGTGCTTTTTTAAGATCTTCTAAAGATTTATTGTCATCAGAATCTTTTATTTTTTTAAGTTCCGCAATAGAGCGGTTAAAAGAATATAAAATATCTGCGATATTCGATTGATTTTCAACCCAAAGATTGTAATCTCTTACACTTTCAGAAATTTCACTCAGGTATCTGCTTCTATTCCCTGGTATGATGTAATTTTTTTCACTCCCCCCCCCCTCTCTCGAGGAGCTCACCGAAAATTTGGCGGAATTTGATTTCTTTGACATAAGAGTGAAAATCGCTTTGTAAAGAGTATTTGTTCCAGGATCATTAAATTGAGAAGCCATAGTTCCAAAAACTGGCATAGCATCAAGATGCTCTTCCCATCGGTTTTGATTTCTTTGAACTTGCTTTTTAACATCTCTTAATGCATCTAAGGCTCCTCGTTTATCTAATTTATTGAGAGAAATAAAATCAGCAAAATCAAGCATATCGATCTTTTCTAATTGAGTTGACGCGCCGTATTCAGGAGTCATAACATAAAGAGAAACATCCGAGTATTCTAGAATTTCCGTATCAGATTGGCCGATACCACTTGTTTCAAGGATAATCAGATTAAAACTTGCTGATTTTAAAATTCTTAAAGCATCCGAAATATGTTTACTCAGAGCAAGATTGCTTTGTCGGGTAGCGAGTGATCTCATAAAAACCCTAGAATCATTAATTGAATTCATTCGAATCCGATCTCCCAATAATGCACCACCACTTTTTCGCTTTGTAGGGTCCACAGATATGATAGCGATTTTTTGATCAGGATGGTCTTCTAAAAACCTTCTAACCAACTCATCTACCATAGAACTTTTTCCAGCTCCACCTGTACCTGTAACACCTAAAATTGGAGTTTTGCTCTTCTCACACCTATCATGAAAAATTGAAGCCGATTCTGAAAAAACTTTCGGAAAATTTTCTGCACATGATATAAGCCTTGCAATAGATTTTGGAACTCCGTTTAATCCTGGTGTAATATGATTTTTTATACTACCCCCAATCGGGTAGTCGCACTTTTTTAGTAAATCGTTTATCATACCTTGCAGACCAAGTAATCTTCCGTCATCAGGGTGATAAATCTTTGTAATTCCATATTCTTGTAATTCTTTTATTTCTTCTGGAAGAATAGTCCCGCCACCTCCGCCAAATATTTTAATTTTTTTACCTCCGAACTCTTGAAGTAAGTCATACATATATTTAAAATATTCTATGTGACCGCCCTGGTAGGATGTCATTGCAATAGCATTCACATCTTCTTGAATAGCAGTATTGACTACTTCCTCGACACCACGATCATGGCCTAGATGAATAACCTCAGCACCACTTGATTGCAAAATTCTTCGCATAATATTAATGCTAACGTCATGACCGTCAAATAATGATGCAGCAGTAACAATTCGAATTTTGTTTTTCGGTACGTATGGTTTAGTTTCTGCCATTGATCAATTCTTAAAAAAAACAAAGATACGTGGATAGCCCTCCCATTAGATTAGGGTTTCATAGTTACTGAAAAATGTGAAATTGAATTATCTTGTGCACTTTAGAAAAATGAGATTGTAAAATCAATAAAGCAACATACTATTCATAATTTTCACCTTCAGAAAAACCAATCAGAAAAAGTCT
>MDSX01007438.1_pt1 | contig 17508 bp, 15 predicted proteins | sample 811141 | NCBI WGS metagenome assembly MDSX01 (sample SAMN05326642, study PRJNA326480) | marine metagenome | isolation source: seawater | place: Atlantic Ocean: South East | collected 2010 | reverse complement strand
GAGATTAAATCTCCATCGGTGGGCTCGAGCTTCCAAGACGTTCATGTCTAAAGTCTCGAAGCCTTTGTGCGCTTCGGATGCTCGGCTAGCGCCTCGAGCAGTTGGGTTGTGTTGAAAAAATCCGTCGAGAATGACCCAATCGCCGTCTTCGTACGCGTTGGTCCAATGCAAAACGAATGTTGGATCGGCTTCGAACCAACGGATGTCATCAGTTGACCCATGGCGAGGCACGAGAGCAAATCTGCTGGGAAGATCCCGGTTGAATGTATTTGAGTAGTAGCCATCTTTTAGTGCGTCGGGATTCCAGAACAGGGGTAGATCATTGAGAATTGACCAATTCTCAGTAAATGCCATGTCATGGGGGAGTCGCGGGCCCGGCAGTGGGACATCTATATGAGTTGTCAGTTCTCCATCGGCGCTTACTACGCCGTACCTCATGTGAGGAGCGTCAACGAAGTAGCTGAAAAAGAGCAGTTCGCCTGTATGTTCGTCGACCTTCGGATGAGCCGAGATGCCCTCGTTAGGGAAGTAGCCTGACCAGGCGGTCTTACCCAAGTCCTCTAACGTTTTCGGATCCAATCTGTAAAGTTCTCCGCATTGATAAAAGCTTGCGAGAGCTACGCCTTGATGCACGACTACATCCGTAGATGCGTTATCTTTCATGAAAGTGCGAGCACCCCAACCGTGATCAGCTAGGGCATTGGAAGGATGCTCAGCGATTCCGGCCCAGAGACTCCGTTTTGCTTCTTGTTCCGCTAGGAAGGCGTCTGTTCGGACAAAGCGATTTGCGTATCGCGCCTCACCGTTTTCGAAGGAAATGGCATGCATCATGCTGTCGCCGTCAAAGGGGTGATATCGCTTAATTGGTTCGAAAAGAGGATTTTCTGTGTTGCGCAGGTAAACCCCGTTCAGGTCATCGGGAATATCCCCTACGACATCCATGTCCCAAGCGTCGTATTCGTTCTGTTGTGGCCGCCAAGCCCCTGATCTGTATGGGTGGTTATCGTTTGGGGGTAGACCCGTTTCAAAGGTATTTCGCAACGTAACAGTCATATTTGCTCCTGCGGTAAGGGTAGCAATCGCAACCTAATTCGAAGTTTTTGGCTGATGCGTCTACTTTGGAGAAAATAAACCGGCGAGGAGACGAAATGGTAATTCCAACCAACGCTGATTTCTTTCGGTTGTGTCATGAAGATCATGAATTCAAAATGGCGGCGCGGTTTTGGACCGGCGGAATTCAATTTGAAATTGGTGAAACACTTATCGGTGTTTCTCTTGTGGACGGCGAAGTGGTAGAGGGTCCCTTGGAAGTTGAAGACGGGGTCATCACTGTCAGAGGCCCTGTTGAAATTTGGGATCAGGTGCGCAGTGCGAATCCGCCGAGATTTCTAAATGACATAAATATTGCGGCAGGTCAAGGGGGCCTGCGCTGGGAGGGTGATCGGCTCACTTGGTGGCAATATCTTCCAGCGATTCAACGTGCTGTTGAATTGATTAGGTTACCTGAGTTGAAGCAAGCGCCCGCTTTGGTCGAGGGTCGAGGACATGGCACTTTTGACGCTCCGCGTGGTCGTTATCTGCATCTTGAGTTGGATGGGTTGGACCACCGGATTTATTTTGAAGAAGCAGGCGAGGGTATTCCCATTCTTTTGCAACATACTGCCGGTTCGCACGGAGTGCAGTGGCGTCACCTATTGGAATGCGCTGCCATTACGGAAAGATTTCGCTTAATCGCTTATGACCTCCCGTTTCATGGCAAATCTGTTCCTCCGACGGGCCGCGAATGGTGGGCCGAGGAGTATCGGCTTGAGGGAGAGTTTCTGCGTTCTGTTCCGCTAGCGATCTGCGATGCTCTCTCGCTCGACAGGCCAATATTTATGGGCTGTTCGGTTGGGGGTCTTCTTGCCTTGGATCTCGCCCACAAGCACCCTGACGTCTTTAGGGCAGTAATTTCGTTGGAAGGAGCTCTGCACGTCGGGGGCAATTTGGGTTCGTTAGAAGGTTTTTGGCATCCGAAAGTTTCGAATGAGAGTAAGGCTCGGATGATGGAGGGTTTGACGGCTCCTTCTTCGCCGATTGCCTATCGGAAAGAGACCATCCAGAGCTACGCTGCGGGCTGGCCGCCCGTATTTATAGGTGATCTCTGGTATTACATTGCGGAATATGATTTGCGTGGCAAGGCTCAAGAAATTGACACCAGCAAGGTAGGCGTCCACATATTTTCTGGTGAATATGACTTCAGTGCGACGGTTGAGAAAGGTCGCGAAGCTCACGAGGCTATTGCTGGTTCGACGTTCACGGAAATGCATGGCATGGGTCATTTCCCGATGTCCGAGAACCCTGAGGAATTTATTAAATATTTAGAACCAGTCTTACAGTTAATCGGAAGTAAGAACTAGATCTCGTCGATGGTTGGGAAACCATCAGGCGGCATTATGTCAACAGTTGCGGATCGTTGTTGCGCCAGCATTCCGCCATCAACCTTTATGACGTCTCCGGATATATAGCTAGATTGCTCTGAAGCGAGGAATAGAGTTGGACCTGTCATGTCGGCCGGTTCACCGATGCGGCCCATTGGAATATTTTCGCCGCGAAGTTTTCGCTCGTCGGGGGTTAAACCGCTGGTGTCGATAGAGCCTGGCATTACTGCGTTTACGCGGATCCCGTACGGCCCTAAGTCGAGAGCTAAAGCTCTGGTAAAAGCTTCGATCCCGCCTTTTGCGGCGTCGTATGCCGTGAATGAGCGATGGGCACGCGTCGCTCCACCTGAGGAGGTGTTGATTATCACTCCTTCGCCGGAGCGGGCCATCGGTCGAGCGGCTCTGTGGGCACAGAGAAAGTGACCGGTGAGATTGACATCGATAATTCGCCTCCACCAAGTCTCGTCAGCCTCAAAGAAGTGAAGCATTGGGCTTACCAAACCGGCGTTGTTCACGAGGATTTGAACTTCTCCCAGTTCCGACTCAATCTGATTGAACATTTGATCTACGTCTTCGGAGTTGGAGACATCAGCGGGAACAGGTATGGCTGAAAATCCATTTGCGTTAGCTTCAGCGCATGTTTGCTTGGCGGCCTCCGGATCTATGTCGTTGACTAGCACCTGAGATTTTTCCGCGGCAAAACGCAAAGCCTGTGCCTTTCCGATGCCGCTGCCTGATCCGGTAACTAGGACGATCTTGTTTTCTAAATCCGGGTAGAGAGTCAAGGGGAGATTGTCCTGTCGTTATGTGGTTTGGAGTAAGTGCGGTGTTCCGCCGAGGTTGGTGCGAATCGCTGTATCAATCTCGCTACTTGAAACGATATAGCGACAGATATTCTTGCCGTGGTCAGATAGCGAATTGTAAATGTCAAGTGGCATAGATCTCGCCATTGGTTCGTGAAACCAAGGAGCGTAATACTCGATATTGGGTATCGCTCTTACTTCATTTGACACGTTTGGCGTTCCGCCATGCCATGTTCGTGGATCTCGAATTAGCAGGCTTCCTGCAGGTGCTGGATTGACGGTGCTGAATGTCATCCACTCTGGCTCATCTTCTAGGGTTGGAATAGCTTCTCGCGAATTCTGCGTACCTGGAATCTGCCGGGTCGCACCGTTTATAGCGGTGAAATCAGTCATAAGGTAGTTGCAGCACACATAAGGGCATGGAAGATCACGCAAAGTCATCAATCCTCGCGGATCCCAGAAAGAGCCCGAGAACTTGGATGAGTCGCTGTCCGCTGCCGCAGCATGCGTTGTCTTTGGTCTGCGGTCTGCTACGTCGCTGTGGAGAGGCTGGTATTGGGTTGCGCCGGGTAGGCAAAAATCTCCGCCTCCTCCTCGGCATATGTAGTCAGGGGATTCGAATATTGCTTCGAGGATAGGGGTGACAGTTGGTAGATCGATGAGCATCGCCCATTCTGAATTGTGTACTTGGTGGCCCGATGTGCTCGCCGCCCCGAAGCTGTATCTGTGAGAGCCTCTATTCCCGTCTCGTTTGGCGTCAAGTGCCATGATTTCGCTTATAACTCGGTACGAGCCGTTCTGGGCTTCGCTCAATTGATCGCTAGTTAAAGCATTTTTTACTAAGACAAAACCATCTCGATAGAAAACTCTTTTTACATCTTCGATTTCATTTGGTTCGAAGGCTTCGAGCCCAACGAGACCGTTCTGTCGAATGAGGCGCTCCTTGAGGGCTGCGATATCGGATGAATGGCGGTCTACGCCAACCCAGCCGTACATCTCACCAAGTCGCAAAGCCTCCGACACGCTACAGCGCCCGGAGTCGCTCAACGGTTTGAGGTTCAGCGTCCTTTAGATTTTTGGGCTCTGGGTTAACAAGGTTGCAGAAGGCAGCCCCGGAGTCGGTATTTATGTTTAAGGATGCTTTATCGCTCATCTTGAGTCGCAAGGGCTCGCCAAAGAGAACGGTAATTCGGCCAGATGTTTTCTTCGGTGATGAAGCCCTCTTGCTCGAGCAGCCTAGTAAGGCGAGGTAAATTGCGGAACGGAACGCCGCTATCGACGTGATGGGCAAGATGGTGCCCGACAGCGAGGGGAACGAGGAAAATGCGAGCGAGAAAGCCTTGCCGGACCTGGTGCGTTGTGTCTCGCTTATCTGAAGACCTTGTCATTCCGCCGTGTTCGGCTATTGCGCGCAGTCGGTTGATTACCTGGTAGGTGGTAAGGAAAGGTAGTAACCATAGATAGAAATACGCTAAAGGACGGCCAGCCAACGCAAAAAAGCCCAAAACGGTTACTTGTCCAATGTAGAAACGAGCACTGTTGCGCCAGAAGCGTTTACGGAACAGACCTGAAAGACGTGGACGTAAGATTCGATAGCCAGAAATGCCGCTTATATCTCGTCGAAATTTTCGAAGTGCGGAGTTAATGCTGATCGGATACAGCGCATAGAGCAAAAAGTCGGGTTCTTTGGGTCCGAACTCGTCGCGATGGTGATTCGCGTGTGCCCTTCGGTAAGCGTGGGTTCCAGTTCCGAAAGAGAGCCACCCGAATAAGGTGACCCCAACAAAGTCATTGAAGCGCCGGTTGGAGAATAAGAGCCGATGCGACCCTTCGTGATGCAGGATAAACATCCGATTTTGCACAAAGCCCATGAGCAAAACGACCGCGATGGTCGCAAGTAAATTGTCGACAGCGATGGCTGCGCCGATTAAGAGAACAGGCAGCGCGATAGACGAAACGCATGTCCAAAGATTTTTAAAGTTATTTATTTGGCGCAACTCAGAGCGAAGTTGAGGATTGGGTCGCCCATCTGAGCGGAAAAGCTCGGATCCTCCAAAAGGGGCATGGTTCGATACCATTCCCCCAGTCAGCGAAGTGACCAGCTCCTCGTGGCTCTTTGTGTCTGCCATATTGCTACGGTACTGCGTCACAACTCTTTTGGGATTTAAAAGTTGCAAGAACGCGAAAACATTTTACACCCATAAGAGCCCTAGTTTTGGCCGTCATGACGGTTCTGATGGTGAAGCTGTCACTGATCCATGCGGGTTACGTTGCCCGTTGAACTTTGCGGGCATACTTCAGCATGTCCATGGCGGCATCACGTTTGCCAGCCACCATAAGCTGAGTTATCGATCCAAGATCGTCGACGGCTTCTTCAACGCCATCTCCGTTCTCGGGTCAAAGCGTAGGTCGGCCTGTTTGTTAGCTTTAGGCTACGGCCCTCCCAACAACACCGATATGGACCCCTACAGAACTCATGCGCCGGTCTGGGTTCGTGGAAGAGTCCTCCATCCCGAGTCGGCGCCCAATGGAGGAGTATTATGAGTCTCACTGTTCCTGCGATTGAGCATCTCTGCCGAGGATGAAATGACGATAGGTCTAAAGGTTTTATCGGTGCTGGTGGTGCTTTCAACCTTAAGTCTTGGATGTGCGGGCGACTCGCAAAGCTCGGAGCAAGCTGTAATTGTTGCTACCAGCGCAGTGGCCCCAAATGATCAAGAACTGGCTACGGCGGATGAGGCTTCGTCCGTTGAGTCCTTCTTCTCTCCCGAAATTCTTGCTGACGGCCAGCCTGTCGCTGCTTATTTCGAAGGCGAGGGCTCTTCTGAGTTGGGACCCCTTGTTACCGCAAAGGACTATTCGCTCATCGTTGCGTCGGATAGCGGGCCGCTAAAAATTTCTATAGAAGATAGCGATGGGCGCAGGGTTGTCTACGAACGGCCTGCGACTGAGGGAACTGGCAGTCATCAAACGGGCCAATTAGCTGACGGGGACCTTTCCATTAGCGTCGAGGCATCTGAAGAGGTGTCGTGGTTGATTGTCGTAACTGGTGAGCTTGTCGCGGCCTCGGAGAAACTGGAGAATGCGGATCAAGGACTGTCGAAGCCGACTCCAGACGCATCTGGACCGGGCTTGGGATACGACACCCTCTACATCGGCCATAGTTTCGGCACACCCTTTGCTGAACGCCTAGAAGACTTTGCAGATAATTCTGGAATCGTTGGACACTCTCAGAGCATCGTCTTTCGGGGCGGGAACACAAATGGCAACCCTGAAGGGTTATGGAATGACGAAGCAGCCAGAGCGGAAATACAGTCGATACTTAATCAGGGGAAGACCGATTTATTGATCATGATTTGCTGTCCTGCTGATCCTCGCAACCCTGCCTCTTATTGGGGTATCCCCAAGTGGGTTGATTACGCGTTGGCGCAAAACCCAGATACGAAATTTGGCCTTGCCTTGCCTTGGTTGGACTCACCAGCGCAGTACCCGGACGCAGGCGAGTTTGCCAACAACTGGAACATGTTGCATGAGAGACTCTGGCTCACAGTTCTTTCAAATTTGCGGTCGCGTTATCCCGACACTCATTTCCTTAACATTCCTCACGGTGCTGCCGCGGTTGAGCTTCGAAATCGCTTTGAGGCTGGAACCCTGACTGACGTTTCTGCCTTAGTAGGGAATAAAGGTTCTGCGATTTTCCGAGATGACCAGGGGCACCCTGATGACATCTTGCATGACCTAGGAACATTAATTTGGCTTGGTTTGATCTACGAGGTTGACCTCTCGGTCTACCCCACAGGAGATAGCGGTAAGCGAATTTCACGTTACGAGACTGACCTGAGAGAAATTGCTAAGTCGATCGTTGACGAGGAAAATCAGCGATGAACATCTTTGTGGGTAGCGCAATTTGGACTCTTCGGTTCGCTTGCAGCAGGAGAGTGAACTACTAGTGTTGCCGGCGCCATGGTGTTAGCAATCGGCGAAGGAAGGGACTCGGAGTGAGTTACAAAAAAATAGCTGTGCTTGGACTGCTGATCGCTGCATCGCTCTCCGCGTGTGCGCAGGAGGAACTAAACCCCGTGCCTTCTGAAGGCTCGAACCAAGAGTCAAGTAGCAAGAGGGCGGAGGGGGCATCAAAGGAAGAACCTGATTCCAAATCAGTTGCATCTTCGGCCAAAACAGAGTCAACGGTTACTGCTGGGCAATCGCAGAAAGACGAGAGTCCAGACTCGCCGCAATTGCTGAATCTGTTGACCACACCGTTTGTTGAGGTTGACGAGTATTGGGGGGTTCAACCCTTCGCTATCAAATCAAACCAACTGGGAGTTCAGTTTCATAATGGTATCGATTACTTCACGAGTGAAGAGAAAGTGGCGATTCAGGCTGTCTCTAGCGGGCGTGTGATGTTCGTGGATGTCTACGAGAGAAAACCAGATGGAGCCTTTCAAATCAATTTGGCTTGGAAAACTCCCACCGGCGAAGTTCTTTCTTACAGCCTAGAACCCTCTGCGGGTCCCGCCGATCAAGCTAAAATTGCGAACCAAAAACTTCTTGCCCAAAAAATGATGGACTCAATGACGATTCGAGTTGGTGACCAAATCGTTGAAGGTCAACTTCTCGGATACCTTTACGGCCAAGATGAGTGGGCGCATGTGCACATGTCGCTAAAAGCAAGCGCCCGGGGACCCGAAAAGTGGTTATGCCCAGCTGACTATATGGCGACCTTGGAAGGGTCGGATCTGTTACCAAAGTCGCTGATCTGGGCAGATCGGTTGTACAAAGGGTCTAAACGACCACAACTCTGCAATTATTAAGGTGGCACCGTTCATTTTTCGCCGAAATTCCCCAAACGTGAATGCTCTAACGTTCTCGTTTTACGATTCGACCCTCGATAGATGCAAGGCTGTTTGATTGTGCAAAGATTCATAGCGTTAGATATGGAAGGCGTTGTTACTCCCGAAATCTGGATAGCAGTGGCTGAAGAGACCGGTTTGGACGACTTGCGTCGAACGACTAGGGATGAGCCCGATTATCAAAAGTTGATGAAGTATCGGATATCAATCCTTACGGAAAACGAAATTGGCTTGACTCGTATACAGAAGGTCATCTCAGACCTCGACGTGCTCGCTGGCGCCAAAGATTTCTTGGATCTACTTCGTTCCCGTTATCAGGTGACGCTTCTTTCCGACACATTTGAGGAATTTGCGGGCCCGCTTATGGAACAACTCGGCCGCCCGCACCTGCTCTGTCACCGCTTAGTTTTGGAAGGTGACCGGATAGTTGGCTTTGAACCTAGAACTAAAGACGCGAAACGTAAGGCAGTGCAGGCTTACCAGTCTCTCGGTTACCACGTAACAGCATTCGGTGATTCGCATAACGATGTCGCCATGTTGCATCAAGCGGATGCGGCGTCGTTGTTTCGAGCGCCACCGGGACTTGTTGCGACTCACGAAGAGTTCCCACGATTTGATACCTACGCTGAACTTGCAGAGTGGATTGACAGTATTATCGTTTAGGAATTGGAGAAATAAAGATGGCCTCGCCTGCAAGACTTGCTCACTTTGTTCTAAGAACCAATGACATCGACGCGCTTTCGAATTGGTATTGCACCGTTTTGGAGGCAAAAGTCGTTCATCGAAACAAAATGATTGCTTTCGCTACCTTTGATGAAGAACACCATCGGATAGCGTTTCTTGATCGAGGTTTTGAGAAGGGCCCTGACCCTGAACGCAATGGTGTCGACCATGTTGCGTTCACCTACGAGTCTCTCGGAGACCTGCTCGGCACTTACGTGCGACTAAGAGAATTGGACATCTTGCCGGAACGTACCATTAACCATGGGATGACTACCTCGATGTATTACGCGGATCCAGATGGAAATCGCATCGAGCTTCAAGTGGAGAATTTCAGTGACCCACAGGAAGGTCTAGAGTTTATGAACGGGCCAGTGTTCGGAGAGAACCCAATCGGTGTTTTGTTCGATCCAGATGAAATGGCTGAGCTTTACGACGCTGGAATTCCTGAAGATCAACTTTTGCAGCAGGGCTAAATGGCCTAGCTGGTGGCTTTGGTGCTAATGAAGTAATTATTTCCAGGATCGTGGCGGATACCTTCGACGTTTATGTCCCTAAAGCCGGCTTCGGTTAAGTATTCGGTAGCTAATTGGTGGCCCCAAGCGGCGCCTAGTCCGTCGCCGCCGTATGCAAGCGAGACAGTCATGCAGTGCATGGTCGATATGGTGTACATGAAGGGCGCCATAGGGTCTTGAAGGTTTTCTTCTAGGACGCTGGATGCTTTCGGTTCCACGCACAGGTAAGTGCCGCCGGGTCGAAGCATTGCGAAAATGCCAGCTAAGGCATCTTTGGGCTTCGCCTGATCGTGTATTGCGTCGAATGTCGTCACTAGGTCGAAGTTGGGGCCTTCGTTGAGAGCGGCAGCATCGGCAACTTGATAGCTGACGTTGTCTAAATCCTTTGCCGCCTCGTTGGCCCTGGCAATGCCTTCCGTTGACATATCGAAGCCGACAAACCGACTGTTCGGGAACTCTTGGCCTAGTAGATAGCTTGCTAACCCGCTTCCACAGCCGACATCTGCAACGTCGATACCGGCTTGCAGGGCATCCGTCATCTCAAGCAGCGGAACGACCTGTTCGATTAAGCCACTTTTGAAACGGCGCTCGCTTGAATCAGACATCAATGCCTGGAAACGAGGGAACTTGTCATATGGCAAGCCGCCTCCCTCTTCGAAAACCCGGACCAAGTCATCTTCGACCTCAGCCAGCATTCCGATTTGCTGCATTTGTACCGTCAAATTGCGTGGACCCGCCCTACGGGTAACAAGCCCTGAATGCTCGTCTGGCAGTGAAAACAATTCGCTCTCGGGGTCGTAATCAATAACCCCGCCACAAGCCATGGCGGAGAGCCATTCGCGAACGTACCTCTCGTCAAGCCCTGCGTTGTCAGCTATCTGTTTGGTAGTCGCTGGCGGTTGTCCATCGAGGGAGTCGAATAACCCAGTTTTGTGGCCGATGCTCATCATTAGTGAAAGAGCACCGTCGTTCAAGATGCCTAGCATCCGTGATGTGAACGCTCTGGCGCGATCTTTGTCGAAGGTGGTGTCAGACATATCCCTAGTATCTCACTTTCGGCCAGAACAGCCGTTGGTCTCCACTGAAAATCATATAGGTATGAGAACCATTCCTATTTGGAGACGCGGAAATAGCTCCTTAATTGTCGGTAGGGGCTGCGTGTTTGGGGTAAGCAAACAGCATCAACGGAGCGACTAAGAACATCAGAACGCCCAACATGCACCACATGACGTCGTATCTTGCGACCGAATGACTTCCGTTCAATATGGTTATTGCGGTCGCAGCACCCATACCTCCTATGGCGTACCTCAAGCTCTGATGGATCCCATTCGCCGTAGCGGTTGCCTCGGGTGGAATATCCCTAAGTGCAGCGCTATTGAGTTGACTCGCCAGAATTCCCATTCCGAATCCAAACATTAAAGATGCCGGGAAGAAAGCGAAAAGGAAGTCTGGTTTTTCGCCCATGAAGAGGTAAAGCCAAACGAATCCGACGGTAGCAATAACAGCGGCGAGTGCCATGATTCCGCGGAAGCCGTGTCGATCTGCCCACCGTCCGCCGATGACAGCCACGAAGGCCGAGAGTACAGGAGACGGCGTGAAAGCTAGACCAACTTGCGCTTTGCTGTATTGCCAGACCTCAGTCAAAAACAGCGGCCATAAAAACCAGCTTGTGAATGCTCCGACCATCGCAAAAGTTACTGCGATGTTGGAAACAGTGAACGAGCGAATTCGGAAGAGTGCGGGATCGAACAAAGGTTCAGAGTGTCGGGACGATCGAAAAATAAATAATGGCAGCAGTGTCGCAGCTAGTCCGAAACACCCCAAGGTGTAGATGGAAAACCACCCCCAGGAACGTCCCTGTAAGGTCGCCAGCACCAAGAGGAAGACGGTTCCGCTGCCCATGAGAACCCCTAATAAATCAAGAGGCTTGTCAGTAGATCTTTCGGTCGTTTCTCTTAGAAACAACTTGGCTCCTAATAGCCCAAGGCCGATGATCGGAACTAAGACGAGATACACCCAGCGCCAGCTGCTCAACTCCAGGACCAGTGCAGCAAAGCCGGGTGATAGACCTGATGCGACCATGCCCGCTGCGGCCCAAAGGCCAATCACGCTCGCTTGTTTTGACTGAGGGAATTGTGGGAGGACGAGCGCAAGCGAAGACGGAACTGTTAACGCCCCGAACATTCCTTGGATTGCTCTCGCAATGACGAGGACTAAAGCGCTGGGGGCGAGACCAGCTCCGAGTGCCCCGAATAGGAGGCCTAGTAGCCCAACGCGAAACACGGTGAGTCGGCCGTAGCGGTCGGCCAGTCGGCCTCCTGCAAGCATTGTGGTTGCGAAAGCCAATGAGTAACCAGCGATTATCCACCCGGTCATTCCGTTGCTCACTCCTGAGAATGATCGAATTATCTCGGGAAAGGCCACGTTAGAAACGGTGACGTTCACAGTCCCTAGAACAAATGCGAGTGATCCTGTAGCAAGTGCCAGGTAAGGGCTTGGGGAAGCAATCGCAGGTGGAGACAATTGTTTCTCGTTCAATGAGACGCGGAAGACTGTCGGTATGCGTTGATCCACTTCCCTCATTGCCACCGGCATCAGAGTACGCTCCACTGGCACATAATGTTGTGAAACCAAAAGAGATTTGAATGCCAGATGAACTTGTCCGGGTAGAAAAAAAGGGTCCGATAACGATAATCAGCCTTCACCGGCGCGAAAAACGAAATGCGTTTGACGCTGCTTTAACTGACGCGTTGAGCGGAGCGTTGGATGAGTTTGAAGACGATCCGGACCAATGGGTTGCAGTCCTTACTGGAGGCCCAGACATGTTTTCGGCGGGCAGCGACCTGAAGGAGGGGAGTGGAAGTAGCGACCGCGGTGGCGAATATGGAGTTATCAGACGACGACGCATGAAGCCCCTGATAGCAGCAGCGGAAGGGCTAGCTCTCGGTGGGGGAATGGAGATTCTCTTTTGTTGTGACTTGATTGTGGCTTCTACGACTTTGCGGCTAGGTCTGCCTGAGGTCAAACGCGGTGTGTTGCCGACAAGTGGCGGTTTGTTTCGGGCTTTAAGGTCTTTGCCACTGCATATAGCGAAAGAGGTTGTCTTGACGGGTGAAGAATTAGCGGCCCAAAAAGCCCACGAATATGGATTGGTTAATCGTTTGACTGAGCCCGGTCAAGCCTTAGAGGAAGCGCTTTTAATGGCTGAGGCCATTGTGTCAAACTCCCCAACCTCGACGCGTAACTCTGTACAGGCAATGGAACGTATCTTGAGCAGTGGTGACCCAATTGGGTGGGCTGCGACAGATTATGCGCGGGTTGAGGTTTTTGCGAGCGAAGATCGCAAGGAAGGCATTCGAGCATTTTTTGAACGGCGACCGCCGGAATGGACGGGCCGGTAATGCGACTACCACCGCTTAACGAAAGTGATCTCAGTGAGGAGCAAGAGGCTTTGCGACGCTCAGTTGTGGGAACTAGGACCGGGTTAGGGGAAGATGTTTGGCAGCGCGGCCCGTTTGGTGTTTGGCAGCATGCCGCTGGAGTGGGGCAGCCCAGTTGTGATTTGGGAGCTGCGGTACGGTTTGAAACCCAAATACCCGGAGACCTCCGGGAAGCCGCAATCTGCACAGTCGGCGCGTTTTATAAATCTAAATTTGAGTTTGCTGCGCATAAAGCGATCGGAATGGCGGAGGGTCTATCGTCGGCAGCCCTAGACCGGCTAGCGGAGGGTGAAAGTCCCGGATGGACTGAAGGCTTGGACGCTGTGCACCGCTACACGATCAGTTTGTTAGAGCAGCATATGGTCACTGAGGAGCTTCACTCGGAAATTGTCGCTTTGTTGGGATATCGAGGTGCGGTAGAACTTGTCACCACTATCGGCTATTACTCCTTGATTTCACTGACGTTGAATGCGTTTGATGTTCAGTTACCAACCGACATGACCGATCCTTGGCCGATGCGATAAACGGGTTTCCTTGACCCCGTAATTTGGCTCACGATCTCAGCTGATTAGCGTTGAAATGTGAAGTAGCTTCGACTGCTCTTTAAGCGGTTTGCTGCTTCTGTCGCGTATAGTTAGCTGTCATGGGATTTGATGGTGAATACGGACCAAGTACCTGGGAATGGGTAGCGGATCAAGCCGCCGAATACGAGGCCTCCAACGGCCAGCAAGCAAATACTTTAAGAGACACTGGGCTGCCAATAATCGTAATGACGACGATTGGCCACAAAACGGGCTTAGTGCGTAAAGTCCCCCTCATGAAGGTGGAACATGAGGGTATTTATGCGATTGTGGCTTCGAAGGGTGGAGCGGTAAATCATCCCGGCTGGTACCACAACTTACTCGCCGACCCAACTGTTCTAATCCAAGATGGCCCGGAGCCGTTTGAAACTACTGTGCGGCTAGCGAACGGGGGAGAACGCGCCGAATGGTGGGACCGTTCTGTAGCGGCATTTTCGCCGTACGCGGAATACCAAGAAAAAACCGACCGAGAAATCCCCCTGTTTTTAACTGAAACAACCGCTTGAAGAAGATCTGGTCGTTGCTGGCTTTAAGTGACGTGCCCGTCAGTGGCCATCTTTGAAAACGCAATCGCAATTGCTATGAGTAGCTTCTCTTCGCTACCTCTTCGAGCATCACTTCTGTTGCGCCGCCCCCAATAGTAAGAATTCGAGCGTCACGGTACATTCGCTCAATAGCTGATTCCCTCATGTACCCAATGCCGCCATGGAATTGAAGGCAGTCGTACATCACCTGGTTGGCGACTTCACATCCCCACGCTTTAGCGCCCGACATTTCCTTGACGTTGTCGACACCCTGCTCTTCGAGCCAAGCTGCGTGGTACATGGATGCCCGAACGGCATCTACCTTGGCCTGATTCATCGCCATTCTTTGGCGAATTGCACCTAAGTCAAATAGGTTGCCGCCGAAAGCCTTTCTGTCTTGTGTGTAGGCGGTAGTCATATCGATAGCGGCTTGAGCGGCGCCAACACCCATTCCGACGAGCACCATTCTCTCGTTCTGAAAATTTTGCATAGTCGCGTAAAAGCCTCGATGAGGCTCGCCTAGGAGTTGTTCATCGGGCACCCAAACATCGTCGAGAACTAACTCTGCGGTGTCGCTACAGCGCCAACCATGTTTATCGAGCTTCTTGGCTACGTTGAAGCCTTCAGTCTCCGAAGGAACCAAAAACATCGAAATCCCATATTTGTTCTCTGGGTCAGTTCTGGCACCCAAAATAGTCATATCGCCGTAAACGGCATTGGTTATAAATGTTTTGCTGCCGTTAATGCGCCACCCATCGCCGTCTTTAACCGCAGTTGAGCGAATACCAGCTACATCAGAGCCGGCATCAGGCTCTGTCACGCCGATCGAAAGGATCGTCTCACCAGACAGCACTCCGGGCATCCATTCCGCTAGCTGTTCATCGGTTCCTGAGTTGACGAGGTGAGGGCCAGACATATCGGTGTGGACCAAAACCGTGACTTCGAATCCGGCGAAGGTTGAACTGCCCAGAGCCTCTGAGAAGGTCGCAGAGGCAAGTGGGCCTAAACCGAGTCCTCCGTGTTCTTCGGGAACTCGTAGTCCGAGCATCCCAAGTGACCCCATTTTGAGTAACACATCCCTGGGCACTGACCCAGCGTCTTCCCAAGAGTTGCCATGGGGAACGACCTCTCTCGAAACAAATTCCACTGTTTGGTCGTAAATCTGTTGCAGCTCGTCCGTCATATAGGCATTTCGGTGGATCACGCGGATTCCTCTTCGTTGGTGTCTGTTTTGGTGAAACTGACGAGAATTTGGCCGGCTTCAATGGCATCGCCTTCATCAACCCACACTCGGTCGACCTCACCACCGCCTGAAGCCGTTAATGAATGGAGCATTTTCATTGCCTCAATGACCATAACGGCATCTCCGTTAGAAACAGCATCTCCGGGCTTGACCGGAGCAGAAATAACCACAGCTGGGAAAGGGGCGGTTACATCGCCAGAAGATCCCGCGAATGCGCTGCTGTCCGTTGTCCACGCATGGGCGCGATCCACCAGTTCGAAGCTGATGATATTCCCTTGGTGGTTGACGATGATAAGACCTGCTTCCTCTTCAAAGTGCGCTGTCGGAAAAGTAGCTTTATCGTAGGAGTAGACCTCGTGGATCTGCCCTGAGCTATCACGTAAGAGCGCTTGAAGAGGGGTCTGGTTCGGGACGAGATGAAAATTTGAAAGCTGATGCCATGGCCCACGGTTGTCGTGTCGGGTCTTGAGTCGAAGGGCGGAGGCTGCCTCTCCGACGTGATCTTCCGGTTTCGGCACCGGTGGAGTCGAGTTCTGGTCAAGAAATGTTGTTGTGATTTCCATGGATCGAAATTTGGGGTTGCTGAGCACCCAATGGTGGAGACCCAAGTTTGTAGTGAGTGGCCCGATAAAGGTCTTTGTGATGACGCTCTGCATCTTGTCTAAGGCGCTTTCGCGATTGACGCCCCATGTAATTAATTTCCCGATCAGGCCGTCGTAGAAGGGCGTGATTTCGCCGTTTGTGTCAAAGGCCCCATCCCATCTGACGCCTTCATCGCTTGGGATTGAGAGAACATCTATTTTGCCGGTTTGTGGAGCATAATTTTCTCCTGGGTCCTCAGCGTTTATGCGGATCTCCACGGCATGACCATTAACTACGACGTCGTTTTGGGTTATCGGTAGCGGATTTCCTTGGGCGATCTTTAGTTGCATCTCAACTAGGTCGAGTCCGGTGACCAGTTCGGTGACTGGGTGCTCCACTTGAAGCCTGGTGTTCACTTCTAGGAAAAAGTATTCGCCCGTATCTGCATCGACGACGAATTCGACGGTACCGGCGTTGTCGTAGCTCATTGCGCGGCCAATTGTGATGGCCGCCTCCCGCAGGCCGCTCTCCGTGGCCATAGGCAAGTTGGGAGCTGGAGCCTCTTCAACTAATTTCTGGTAACGACGTTGCGTGGTGCAGTCACGTGTCCCGAGCTCAATGAGGTTGCCGTGTTGGTCGCCCAGAAGCTGGACCTCCACGTGTCGTGGGTTTTGAATAAATCGCTCGACGATAATTTGGTCATTGCTAAACGAACGTGAAGCTTCCGTTCGAGCATCTGCAAGGGCTTGAGGGAACTCCGACGAAGAGAGAGCAATTCGGATGCCCTTACCGCCGCCGCCCGCAGCAGCCTTTAGAAGGATCGGATAGCCGATGCTCTCAGCGGCTCGCAGCAGCGCCTCGTCGCCTTGTTGTTCGCCGTCGGCGAAGCCAGGGATAACGGGAATACCTGCCTCCTCGGCGAGATAGCGTGCTTCGATCTTCGATCCCATGGAAGCAATGGCTTGAGGGTTTGGCCCTACCCAGATGAGTCCTGCGTCCGTAACTTGAGAGGCAAAGTCAGCATTCTCACTTAAGAATCCGTATCCGGGATGAACGGCTGTGACGTCAAAGTCACGACATATTTGGAGAATTTTCTCTGTATTGAGGTAGGAGTCGGCGAGCTCTGGGCCACCTATCCGGATTCGTTCGTCGGCCTCAGAGGCAAAGGCAGCCTCAAGGTCCGGATCGGAGAATATGGCGAGAGTTTCCCAGTTCAGGCGTTTAGCGGTGCGTAGCACTCTTCGCGCTATCTCGCCTCTATTGGCTACAAGTAGTTTCATGTAGTTGCTCACATTCTGTAGACAAGGCCACGCGCTGGCTCGGGGGGATCTTGTCTTGCTGCCAAGGCGAGACACAATCCAAGTGCGTCACGCGTGTCGAGGGGATCTATTAGGCCGTCATCCCATATCCTGCTTGTGGCAAAGTATGGATCGCTTTGGGTTTCGAATTGCTCAGCTACTTCTGCTCGCATCTTCTGAATCTCATCTTCCGAAGTATCGTCGCCTCGTAGGCCGGCGAGTCGTATGTCGACGAGAACGGTTTGAGCTGTCTCTGCAGACATCGTTGCGATCCGGCTATTTGGCCAACTGAAAAGAAAGCGAGGATTGAAACCCCGTCCGCACATGCCATAGTTGCCGGCGCCGTAGCTGCCGCCAATGAGGACTGTGTAGCGAGGAACTGACGCATTAGCCACGGCTGCAACCATTTTGGCTCCGTTTTTGGCGATGCCGCCTGCCTCGGCGTCAGATCCCACCATATAGCCCGTGGTGTTTTGAAGAAAAAGTAATGGAATTCGTCGTTGTTCGCAGAGCTCAATGAAATGAGTTG
>MDSX01038142.1_pt1 | contig 17519 bp, 43 predicted proteins | sample 811141 | NCBI WGS metagenome assembly MDSX01 (sample SAMN05326642, study PRJNA326480) | marine metagenome | isolation source: seawater | place: Atlantic Ocean: South East | collected 2010 | reverse complement strand
TTTTAATAGAGAGTGAACCTTTCCTACCTGTTGCATTTTTTGTGAATTTGTCATAGTGTTACTGTTTTAATTTGTTATAGTTAAATATAATCATAAATAACCATATAAAAAAATCTGGAGTGAAAAGTTTCAAAAAAGTTATTAACAATCTTTCCATTCTGGGTGAAGGAAGTAGAAGTCTTCTCTTAAGTAGACTATGTCAGCTTCAGTTCCCATGTCTCTTTTATCGATGATAAAGATAACTCCTTTTTTGGTTAGGGAACCAAGAACTCCTCTTAGACTACTCATTTTGATTTTTGTCCAGCTTGAAAGGTCTTGTGGACTAATGTCTGAATAACCAGGTTCAGCATATAATTCGCTGATTAGTTTGATTAATACTTCTGATTCCATTGCTGTTAATGTCTTGAATGTAGTTTCTGAGTTTGTCATAATGTGTGTTTTAGTGTGTGTGAGTGTTTTATTGTTATAGTACAATATAACCAAAAAAGGTCAGAAGCCAAAGTGATTTCTGTTTTTTTCGAAGTTTTATTGAGTCCATTTAAAAATAACACCATATAGTACAATATAACCAAAAAAGTTCAGAAGCCAAAGTTTTTAAGCAGAAAAACGAAATAAAGCGAAAATGTTCGCTCAGGGGCGGATTAACCGCTCCATGCTTGAGAGGGAGGGGAGATCGAATGATCTGTTGTTTAATTGTTATAGTACAATATAACCAAAAATATTGACAACCCAAAGTTTTTAAGAAGAAAAACCTCTAAGTTTTTTCAGAAAATATCTTTGGGTTCTGGGGCTAATTGGTTATATTAGTACTATATCAAATTAATAATAACTTTAAATAGATAAGAGATGACAGACAGAAATGCAATAGAAATAGGAAATGTTATTTTTGAACAAATCAGAAGTACGGTTCCTAATAGCTATATTATGAGCTGGGGAGCCGAATCATGGACTGCCTTAGATTCAGACGAAGGATTTGGTTTACATTTCAAGGTAAACGGACTCTTACATAAAGGATTCGTTGAGATTATTCTTGACTCAGGACGCGACTCCTATACTATAAACCTTTTAACACGAACAGGTGATATCGCTAACAGGGTTGAAAATGTGTATGTGTTTGAATTAGGAGATGTTCTCGACAAGCTTATCGAAACAGGAGATATGTCAAAGGACGAATATAAGAAACAAGTAAAAGACTGGCTAGATGGAAAGTAAAAAGAAACAAGCTGAAAACAAGATTGTGACTACAATGCTAATTGTGGCCCAACACACACACCTTGAACCTGTCTTTGAACCTCTTATAATTACAGAATCAGACATGTTGGAATGGCGCCATGGTGACCGTATAACTGCAGACAATATAATTATATCGGAAATTGTCGAAGACTGTATCGCAGAACTTGAGCAGCAATCATACGAGGTCTTAGTTTTAAATGCGCGCAACATCAATGCACTTGGTGATGCAGTAGAGAAATTCAAGAAAAAAGACTGGTAGTGTAATATCGTATTCAACAAATTATAACAAAACTTTAAAACAAAACTTTAAAACAAAATCATTATGGAAGAACTTACTAAAATTAAAGAACAAAAAGCCACTAAATTTTACAACGCGGCGCAATTTCAAGAATATTTAATTTCACAAGGAGGAAGCAATGTTGACTCAGAATTAATGCTATATTATAAAAACTGTAAATTATATGGATGTGAAACATTTGGCCATCTTGGACTAGAGAAATATTACAACGCAGATGAGGTTAACTATCTTGTACTTAAACATAAGGGACAAGAATTTATGCAATTATTAAAGGAAAATGTACCCGTTACTATTAACATAAAAAACTATAGTTAAACTTTGGATCCTGAATTCTTTTTGTTATATTAGTACTATAACAATTAAACACATCACATAAAATTAAAAGACATGGGAAATCAAGTAATGAATCAAGTGGAAGTTTTAAAAGGCATTGTCGAAGAGAAATATGAATCGTGGATAGAGAAAGGTTCAATATTCGACGGCATTGCAATCACAGCCGGTGAAAAAGAACATATTATTTCTATCGGAACAAGTATATTGCAAACAAAGTTTGAAGTAGGTTTCAAAGGAGGTGGTTTCGTACAAGCAGTTGTCGGTAATGACCTTTCGAGAGCGATTGGAAATGCCGACAGCACTAATGTTAAAGCTATTAAGTTTTACGTAATGTTAATGTATAATGTAGGCAATCCGTTTTAATTTCAAAAAAAATCTGACAAGACTTTGGCTTCTGCCGAAGTTTTGTTATATTAGTACTATAACAAATTAAAACACACGCATTATGAGAAAAGCAGAAATTAAACTCTATCAATTCAATGAACTTCCTGAAAATGTACAGGAAAGAATCATTGAGAAAAGCAGATATACTTTGGTTGAAGACCAATCGTGGTACGAACCTATTTTAGAAGGCTTCATTGAAGACATGAAAGAACTGGATCATGACATTTCTGGAAAGGACGTTAGGTTTTCAGGCTTTTATAACCAAGGTGACGGAGCATCCTTTACAACAGAAAATGGATCACTTGATGCAAAATCGTTAATTGACAGCGTAAAGTCTAAAGTGGCTTCATTGCCTGCAAATTTCACTAAAGAGCTAAATGAAGGATTAATCAATTTTGAATTACGTACTATGGACACTAGGTATTGCCACCCAAATGCTGTAAGACTTGACTATTCTTATGACGGTGACAATCCAAAGATAGAAATAGTACTTGACGAAATGGTCGATATGATATTGGACTATCTGAGAGATAAAATGAATGAGCTTTATCGTTCCCTTAAAAATGAATTTCAAGGTCTTTTGTCTGATGAGTCTATTGCAGAAGAGGTTTTTGAAAGAGAAGATGAATATTTTGAAAACGGCGAACTATATAGTCATTAAGCAGATGCGCTGGAATTTATACACCAGAATCAAGGGAAAAAGGCGACGCGATATACAGTCCGTCATTTCAGAAGCAGTTAAATGGTGCGAGCAAAAATGGGGCCCAAATAACAGAAGAAGCGACGTGCTTTGGATAGACATCTCATGGAAGAAGTCAGACTGTGCAGGAGTATATCAATATCAGGACAATGAAATTACGATATTTGTCAAAGAGCATTTAACAGTAAGAGACCTGATAGACACAGTGATACATGAATACACTCATTACAAACAACCAATGAGCAAATATTCAAAACTACTTAAAAAAAATGGATATAAGAATCATCCATTAGAAATTGAAGCAATACACAAAGCCTGGACATTTAGAAAAGAATGCTGGCACAACATAAAAATAAGATTATGATACAAGAAATATTTGAAGTAATAATGTACATCGCAATGGCCTTTTTATTAATGGTTCAATATACAATGGTCATTTCAGACTGGCGCTCAAATAATAGTGCAAATTGGGAAAAGGCCGTCGGGCTCATACCATTTGGACCTTATGTTTTGATGCTGCTAACAGGCGTATGGCATTTATTAAAAAGGTTAATAGTAGGCTGAAACTAATCTGTAAGATATCTATATAACTATAAAGATAATTAAAAGAGAAACTATGTATTATATAAATCCTGACAAAGCAACAAAGGCAGAAAGAGAAAGAGCATTAGAAGAATTTACATACGAATCAAGCCTTGACTGGAAGTTTATGAAGCCCTTAAGATCTGAAACCGAAGTGAGACATTGGCATGTAAAAGTACATTTAGGTCAATTCAATGAAAAGAATAAACCTATATTCGAAGACTTTAACATTCATCAAGTATGGTTAAAAAGAATGGGAGAACAACTTACAGCGTATCAGGCTACACGTTCTGGCCGAGCAGTAGATCTAACAAAACCTATATTTAAGAAAATAGGCGAAGATCACCTTCACGGCATCGAGTATCTATTAAGATATCTTGAAGGCCAGGACATTTCAGAACTGGACCTCAGAAAGGACAGTTAGTAATTACTTGGGGGCCGGGTTGCATCTCGCAAATTGTTTAGTTTGTTTAGTTTCTCAGCGAGGTTCGGGCCCCCTTAATTACGTTATTACATTAATTATTTGCGGATGTGGCGAAATTAGGCATACGCGCTAGACTTAGGATCTAGTGGAGAAATCCGTGCAGGTTCGATTCCTGTCATCCGCACTTCACTATCACGTTAAGATCTCTGTATCGGTGGATTTCTTTTGATATTCTTTAAGCTGAATTCATAGTGGAATCTATCAAATCCAGATCTTTCAGATTTATAGCCCTTAAGGCCTGCAGTCTTGAATTCATAGTGGAATTCATCATATCGATCAACATCAGAAGAATCATCTTGACTTACGCCGCTATGTTTTTTACCATAGTGAAATTCTTCTTTCTTACTATTCCATTTCTTGTTTCTTTCCATGATCGCAGTTTTTTCTATATATCGTCAAGTTTTTCTGTCTGAAAACTTTAAAGTGTCAGAACTTTTTGTTATATTGTACTATAACAATTAAACAATACATTAAACTTTAATATTATGGCAAGGAAGAAGAAAACAGTTGAAGTGAAAACAATAGTTGATTTTGGTAACAATCAGTTGAAGAGAACAGACGAAATGGCCGATGTATCATTTAAGATTGCAATCTGCACAATGGTTGAAAAGGCCCTTCATAGCTCAAACAATTACGAAGGCTTCTGTTTCTTAGACTCGGAAGATTGCGAGCACGGTTCAGATGGCTATTACTCTAGATGTTATTTCCAAAAATAAAACAAAAAGATATGGGAACAAATTATTATTCAATACCGAAAGTCGAAGACTTAGAGAAGAAACAACAAAAATTAATTGAACAAATCCAAACAATGGATATATCAAATCCTGGTCGTTGTGAAGACGACTTTAGAATCTATGAAGATGGATTGGATAGATTGTCACCTTGGGATAATTTCATCGGTGGTAACTCAATCCACTTGGGCAAGAGGTCCAGTGGTTGGAAGTTTTGTTGGGACTTTAACAACAACAAATACTACTCAAATAAAGAAGAGTTATTGGAATTCATTCGTAGTAGAAGAGTTGTCAATGAATATGGTGAAGAACTCGAACCAGAAGACTTTATTCAGATGGCATTGGAATGGGATGGCAAAGTGGTGGACTTAGAATATATGAAAGAAAACCATTCATATGAATGGTTAAACCCTTCATCATATGTAGATAGAGAAATAGATGGTCTTAGAGTATCATCAAGTACAGATTTTAGTTAAACGTATTAAACCAAACCATGATGAATAAAATAGCAAAAATATTAATAGAGCGAGACGGTTATACCGAAGATGAGGCGCTTTCAGAGATAAATGAGATGAGGTCAAGAATCTATGAAGGAGAGGACCCAGAGGAGATATTATATGAGATTGGCCTAGAACCCGACTACATATTCGACTTAATTTAGCTTCGTTTTTATCATTAAATACTTTGACCCCTGGCCCTTTTTGGTTATATTTAACTATAACAAATTAAAGGTATCATTACCAATATTACAAAAAGCTTAAACAAATAAAGATATCAAGATGGAATTAGGTAAAATGAAAATTAGAGAAGCATTAAAGTATCTCAAGCCTATAGCAGAAGCATATGGGCTTAGATTAAATAGAGCATCCGAGTTAAAGATGGCAAAAGTAATATGTGCGAATCTCTATAGTAGTACAACATAAAATGGGGAGAGTCACATGGCGCCATTGTCGGCTATCTTAAAACAGAGACCCATTCAAACCGGTTAACAATCTTAACCGGTTTTTTTAGGGTTTATTCACAGAAATGCTTTGGCGATTAAAATAAATTGGTTATATTGTACTATAACATTAAAGCAATGTTAACAATACTTAAAACTTATAGAGATGGGAATGGATGTATCAGGAATAGGAAATGAAAAAGCATATTTTAGAGCTAGCTGTTGGTCATGGAGGCCAATACACCAAATAATTGAAGCAGTTAACGTAATTGAAAATCTAGAAATAGATATTACGGGCTTTGGCTATAATGACGGAAGCGGAATATCGGACACTGTCAAATGTGTAAGACTTTCAAAGGCAATTAGAAAGCAAATAAAGAAATTAGCACTTAGCGAAGACGATTCGCTTTATCTGGCGCTAGGAAGTTGGTGTACATTTCCAGATGGGCTCCATGTAGACTCAGATAAGGCTAAAAGACTTGGTCTTAATAAGTATAATGGTACTTTCTGTGAAGGTCCAATATCAACTGAAGAAGGTATCGTTGTTCCAACACATGAACTAAGGGTATCACATCTTTTAGAATTCTGTGACTTTCTAGAAGAATGTCAAGGCTTTGAAATTTGGTAATAGGTATAGCGACGAGATTGCTTCAGAATTTCTTTGAGTTCTGAGACAATTTTGTTATATTGTAATATAATTAAAAACAATACACATTATGAAAAAGAAGAACTACAATAACTGGCACTCAACTGAAAGCATGAGATCAGGAGAATATACGACAAATGAGCCAACTAAAGTGCCGTTAAATATAGATTTAATGAGAGCAGAGGGTAAGATTGAAACATTTCTTAAATGGGTCAAAGAACAAGAGTCTAGAGCCGTTAAACATGAAAGATTTGAAGAAGCCGTCAAATGGAGAGACGTTCCTAAAAATGGAATCATCAGAGTAAATTTAAGAGAAGATGAAACCTGGGAAATAATAGACTAAACTTTTAATTAAATATTAGTATAATATACAATACTAAAATGGCCAACATAGAGAGCTAGTTCTCATCCTTGCCATGTTGAAATGGATAAAGCTAGATACAATATGAAGAATACAATAAAACTACTAACGATTAACAAAATTAAAGATATTGCCTTTGATGAAAACTCAACATGGTCTTCTAATACACCTGAAGGTAAATTTGAAATGAAAAAAAGAGCTATCGTAATTCCCAGCCCATGTAAAAATTATCTATGTATTGCAACAACTGCTAATAATAGAAAAAGCGAAACAATGGAATACAGAAGATGGTTCAATAGGTACGGTGAAATAGTCGTAACAACAGATAATAGATATGGGGACTGGTACGATGCAACCAAAAAGCACACTGCAATTATTCATTCTACAGATATAAATGAATATTCTAGAATCAAAAAGTGGATAGAAACAACAGATCCTACTTTCACTAAATTCAAGCAATATATTAAGATACCCTTAAAGTCTTAGAAAGGAATATGTTGGTTTACAATAAGATATTTAGCGCTAATTCCTCGGTTTTTTCTGACTGGGGCTTTGGCCTTTCAACTATTTTTGTTATATTGTACTATAACAATTAAACAACACGCTTTATGAAAGACTTAAAAAGATTTGACAGACACGCTGAAATGACCTCAGAAACTAGAACAGAAATTTTAAATTTAATTAGAGAATTCAATCATTCTGGCCTCGATAAATTCGACCTTGTAAATGTTCTTTACGGGTTATATGACGGTTACTTCTACGAAACACTCTTAAATCAACATCAGGTGATTATTAGTAAAGTAGACAAACCTCTTGCTGAAAGATTAAAGGCTGTCATCGAAACTGTAAGCTCATATCCTGAAATAATTTTTGAACAATAATCAAAAAATCTGCCCGGGACTTTGTGTTCTGGGCCATTTTTGTTATATTTAACTATAATTAAACAACAACATTAAACATTAAATATTATGGCAACAAGATCGAGAATCGCAATTGAAAAAGCAAACGGAACTGTAGAATCTATTTACTGTCACTGGGACGGTTATCCAGAACACAATGGAGAAATATTAGATAACCACTACGCAGATGAGAAAAAAGTACAGTCTTTAATTGACTTAGGAAACATCAGTAGCTTAAGACAGAATGTAGAAGCCACAGAAGGACACAGTTTTGAATCTCCAGATGAAGAAACTACAGTGGCATACGGAAGAGACAGAGGAGAAAAGAACGTTGATAAAATTGTCAATCCTTCAGTACAGGATTTCTTTAATGGGGATATCGAAGAATATGGATATCTTTTCACACAAGAAGGTAAATGGTTAGTAAAATCAGCATATGGTTTTCCTAGAAAACCAGTAACTGTAGCAGATGCAATTGAGATTATTTAGTAATTTTCTGAAAAAGCTTTGACCTTTAACAAAAATTGGTTATATTTAACTATAACATTAAAACAACACATAAAATGAAAAAGACACTTTATCAAGCATGCAAAGACTTTGTAAACGAAGTAGGTGCAGGAAATGAATTTAAAACGGAGGAATTTACGAACGAAGTAGGCGAATACTGTACACCAACTAGTTGGAATTTATCAAATAATAATCCATACTATCGTGCTCATACTTATAAGACTTTCTTTAAAAAGTCAGGAATCATCAGTCAAGTGAAAAGAGGATTATGGAAAGTAAATGCTCCAATTCCGAGCGAAGTTACACTGACAGATTTTCAATATGATACAGGATATACAAATACGTCTGTTTACAATAAAAATACAAAAACTACAAAGTTTTATAAAATTAAAAATAATCCCTTTGATTTTAAACAATATTTAGAAGATTATGATTTAGCAAAAGAATATCTAAAAGATTTCGAAGCACCTTATTTACAGCATATAGGAAAAAATAATGGATCTAACTCGCTAGGACTAGGACAGGAGAATTCATTGGTTTCAAATATAAAAGGATTGCAATTTGAAATAGAAGATGATTTTGATGATATTGCTGCAAACTCAATGTTGACAGAAGTATTCGATGATATTATTAGAGATTTAAAACCAGGTGATTTTATTTATAATTCAAGTATTTGCAGTGATGAAGTTGGAATCACTGATATTAGAATTCAAAAAGAAAAAGTCGTTTCACTTTCAGTTAAAAAGACATTAACTGATATTAAAATAGATTTAAAAACAGATAAAAATAGCTATGATGAGATAAACGTTTTAGATGTATATCTATCATTAGCAGAAGCGTTGGAATTTCTGTCAATCAGAGTAGACCAATTTGAAAAGAATTAGTTGTTTAATGTGTGTTTAAAGCTAAATGCCCCGGTTTTTTCTGACCGGGGCTTTGGCATGTCAACTTTTTTGGTTATATTTAACTATAATTAAAAACAACACAAGCATTTAAAAAATAAGAGTTATGACTAGAGAATTAACAGCACAAGAAACAAAAGTTTTAGAAGAAATTATTGCAGCTGAAATTTATGATATCAACATCACAGAAGAAAGCCAAAATGAACTAACTGAAAACATCTTAAAGGAAGTTTTACATTATATTGAAAACGAATTAAATTAAAAGTTATGATTAGAGAAAAACAACAACAAACAGGTCCTATAGTAATAGACTTAACAGGACCTGACGGAAACGCATTTTCATTGATGGCTAACGCAAGAAAGCTAGCAAGTAAATTAGATTTAGATTCAAATAAGATAATAAGCGAAATGATGTCTGGCGACTACGAAAACCTGATCGAGACATTCGATAAGTATTTTGGCGAATTTGTAATATTAGAACGCTAACATCAATACCCTGTCAATCCCGCAGAAGTGGGGGGTTGGGGGTTTTCAGTAAAATGCTTTGGCGATTAAAACAAATTGGTTATATTGTACTATAACATTTAAACAACGTAGTTATGAAAATTATACCTAGAATTATATTACTGACTGCCACTGGGCTAGTTGGTATATCAATTGTACAAGGAACTCTTCAGAAAGTTGTAGAGTTTGCGGACCCCTTAAATGAAATGGCAACATTTTTTCTTGTCATTTTATTGTTTATTACTCAACTCGCAGTTATTATAGGCGAACTTAAAAAGAATAAAGATGCAATGTCGGTTGCAACCGCATCCTTAATTTCAATTCTTATAATTATAAGTTATCCGCTTCTCACTTCCGCTAAAGAAAAAGAGAAAGAAATCAAGGCAGAAGAAGAGATAAAAAAACATCATAATGATAGTATCAGGCTTTCATATTCAATGCAAGCTCAAAAATATCTTGACAGAAAAATCTTCAAGTCGACACCTCTTACAGGAGAGATGTTAGCAGACTGTGCGATTCGAACATATGACTCAACTGGGACTATAGTCCCAGTTGAATTAGTGTTAGCACAAGCTCAGGTCGAGTCGGGAATGGGGCGAAAGGGAAGAAGTCCTATTAACAATCCCTTTAATATAGGCGAATGGAATGAAGGGACTGTTTCAGTATTTAAGTCGACACAGCAAGGCGTGCAGAGCTACTTTAATAGAATGGCATCAGACTATCTTTCGTGTCGAAGTCTTGATAGCCTGCTACAGAACTTTGTTAATTGTCAAGGCTATCGATATGCCGGAAGCAAGACTTATGAAAAAAAGATTAGAAACCAAGTACAATTTATCAAGAGGTTTTTAACTCGTTAATTCAGTAAAATGCTTTGGCTTCTGAACATTTTTTGTTATATTGTACTATAACAATTAAACACTGAGATTATGTTAGATTTAAAAAATAGAAAAACTAGAAAAAAAGCTAAATTCATTAACAGTGGAATAGTTCACGTTGACGTTATTATTCCAAATGAAAATGATAAAAAATGCCTTACTGAAGACGAGAAAAAGGCATTAAAGCTTGCTTCACTTGTTGCTGACGGTGCTGGAATGCATGGCTATGTTAGCGATCCATTCAAAGGAAAATCTCAAAATCCATATTATAACGAAATGATTGAGAAATTATCCAAAGAATGCTATAGAAGAGAAGAAAATAGAAATGGTCACTTTTAAAAAATAAAGGTTATGAAAACAATAATACCCCCAGACCCGATATTTGACTACAACAAATGGATTCAATGGATTCATCGACAGGTAACAAAGTCAAGATACGACAAGAAATAGTCAGTAAAATGCTTTGGCTTCTGAACATTTTTTGTTATATTATACTATAACAATTAAACACAGCATATAAACAAATAAGTAACAATTAAATAAAAATAAGATGAAAGAACAAATTATCGCATTAGCGCACCAAGTATGTAAAGCAAATAGGATGGACTATCCAGACTATGACCCAGAAAATGATTTAAGTCTGGCAGACGCATTAACTATTCTTATAATGGAGAATGTACCAAATGATTCAGATATTGAGTCTGACGAGTTGTATATCTTTATTACGAATAAATTCTATAACGTCATCTACTAGCTTGTCTGCAGAAGATGCAGAGGGGATTAGGCACAATCCCCATTTAATTATAAAAACTTAAAACAAAAGGAATGAGATTAAACGGAGGATTATTAAGTTCAGGTACATCGGAATACGTTAAACTGAGAAAAGAGTGGAAAGCATGGAATGCCAAATGTCACCATGCCGATCGAATCGATTGGCAAGACTATTATGACGAGCATAGAAAAAATTAAAGGTTATGAAATTAGATAAATATAAACAAAATTTAGCAGTGCGCGGATCCGACGTATATTCATATAACACATTGGTAGCTAGGATCGATGAGCCGAATCAACAGGTTATAGAGTTAGGCTATTGGAGTCAAACTACCAGTAAGCATATTAACTATGTAGCTGCAGAGTTAAATTTCTCAGTAAAAAAAGTTTAAAAAAACTTAGCTAAAAGGTTGTTTTATTGAAATAAAATGCTTATATTTAAGTATAATTAAAAAGATAGATATTATGGCAAAGAAAAATTCAAATTCAGGTTTTGTAAGACAAGGGGCAATTATGTCACAATTTTCAAAAGAAGCTAAGGCACCTATTAGCTCATCTAATGCAGTAGCACAATGCATTAAGGGACAAAATGTGAGAGCAGAATATAGAGCAGAGCAAGCACGTAAAGCTGCAGAGGCGCCGAAAATGTCATTTAAGTTTTTAGCAACGGGGAAGTAGTCCCCATTATATAGTCATATCTCTCATAACCAAAAAGGTGCTGGATCGTTCTGTGAAGGCACCTTATATAAAAAAGTTAACAAAAAGGTTGTTAGATTGAATTATTATTCTTATATTTAAGTATTAATTAAAAAGATAGATTATGAAAGATTTAAGTTTAGCAATTAGCATTTTAAAAGACATTAAAGTAGATATCGAAGGAAAGATCGATACATTAGACGATATAGTGCAAAAAAGCAGCCGAATCAATGATGTTATTGAAACTGCAGAATTTGCAACAGAGAGTTTAGAATTACAAATGACTCGATTGGATCAAGTTATCACATATTTAGAGCAGTTAAATATGTTGTAAAAAAGTTGCTAAAAAGGTTGTTAGATTGAAATAAAATGCTTATATTTAAGAAATAGAAAAAAATAAAGGTTATGATAAGAAAATTATTTAACAAGGCAGGTTTAGCATTAGCATTTGCATTAGCAGGGATCGTATTAATGGCAGGAGGTAATCCTTCCGGAATGATCCTATTAGTTACATCAGCAATATTAATTTAAAAAGAAAGGGTATGAGTAAAGCAGAATTATTAGAAATGTTAAATATGGAAGCGTGCAAATATGAATTGATTTGTGCCGGGTTAGCGTATAATGAATTATTTAATTAAGAAAGGTTATGGGAAGAAAGATAAACGTAGGAAATAGTGCAATAGTATCAACGTCGGCTAGCACATTAAGATATATTCAGGATATTAAGAAATATCCAGTATTAACAAAAGCTGAAGAGTTAGCTTTATTATCGGATAAGACTCCGGCAAATATCGAAAAGGTGGTTACTGCTAACTTAAAGTTCGTTACTCAGGTAGCTGTGAAATTCCAAGGTATGGGTTTACCATTAGAAGATCTTATTGCATTTGGTCGTATTGGTTTATTCACTGCGGCTGAAAAATTCGATCCGTCAAAAGGGTTTAAATTCATTACATTTGCGGTATGGTATATCCGAGCAGAGATTAATGCAGCATTGAATGATTTAAGCAGAGTGGTAAGAATACCATCCCATTTAACAAAGACCGAATCGATCCATGTGATATCTACACAGAGCTCAGTAGGCGATGATGAAAACAAAGAAACATATGCCGATCGTTATTTGGAAGGAGATCAGGATAAATCAGGAATCGATATATCAGATATGAAAATCATGTTAACGGCAGCAATGAATTCATTGAAACCGAAGCAACAAGAAGCTGTGATGCGATTTTATGGGATCGGCATGGAATATCCGCAAAACATGGAACAGATTGCCGAAGAAATGAATATCACCGGAGAAAGAGCTAGACAATTGGTTAGAGCGGCAGAAAAAGAATTAAAATCATTGCCGGGAATTGAGCAATTAAAACAATATGCATAATGAAAATAAAGATATTACAAAGCATAGCAGATGCTATAATTAACACGATACAGAATATGCCAGACAGCCCAAGCCGGGATCATATGTTCGTATTTGGGGCTAAATTAAATGCATATGCAATAGTATTTCATAATACCTATCTCAACTAAATCATATCTATCTCTTAATTATCAGAAAGGGTTCACTTCGGTGGATCCTTTTTTGCTGTAAACTTTTTCTGGATTTTGCTAGGATTATTGAAATAAAATGCTTATATTTAAGTATAATTAAAAAATAAGGTTATGAACGAATTAGAGTATTACAATTTAGAAGAGTTTAACAAGTATCAAAATTTATTAAAAGAAGAATATCTTACAAAAGATGAGTATAAATTTGTTGTTGAGTATGATCCGACACAAAAAGATAATCTACATTATATTGGTAGTTACAGCACATATGGTGATTATTTAAATTTAAATGTTTATAGTGAACATGATCATGAAAAACGCAATTGAGTATTTAAATAATAATATATTAAAAAATTAAGAGATATGGAAGCAGAGATGATAATAGTATTAGAGAATGAGGCGACAAGGTTATTTGCTGAGTTAAAGGACATGCTTTTTAAGTATGGTAAGTTTGATATCGAAACGATACGCAAAAGAAGAGAATGGAGATTAGTAGCAACAACATTAAAACAAATTAAATAATAGATTATGATGACATTTTTTCACAAAGTAAATTTAAGAGGTCGGGTTAGGGTCGTAGAATCGTTTAATAACTCACAAATGCACAGAAAGCTAATTAGCACGAAGAGGCAGTTAATTAAGATCCGTAGAGTAGTATTTTCAAACCCAGACCAAATAGATAATATTAATTAATATGACAAGATATTCACATACAGTAGAATTGAGGGGAAGGATCCGGGAGACAGCTCATTATAACCGATCCGTCTATAACCGGCCGATTATAATATTACTGAGGCAATTAAGGGAACTATATAGCAATAAAAAAGTTTAAAAAAAGTTACCGGAAAGGTTGTTTAATTGAAATAAAATGCTTATATTTAAGTATAATTAAAAATTAAGGTTATGGCAAATAATAGTAAAATATCAAGCGGAATGGGTTTAAGTGGGATGATATTCATCGTATTTTTAATCTTAAAATTAGCTGGAATAGGTCAGGTAGCAACTTGGTCCTGGTGGTGGGTAACTTCACCTTTATGGATATCATCGGCAATCGTAGTAGGGTTAGGATTACTAACTTTAATTATAATAGTTATAAAAAGGTTGTTTAATTGAAATAAAATTCTTATATTTAAGTATAATTAAAAAATTAAGAGATATGATTAGAATGTTTAAAGCAGTAAAGGTACAAGGGAAGTTAGTAGCAAGAAACATCCAGACTAATGAAATAGCCCCTGATGGGTTAATCAGAGATGTTCAAATCAGAACAGCTGCTAAGAATAATGAGGTATTAGTAGTAGCACCGAATGGTCGTGTAAGCAGAATGCCAAATGCAGAGGGATCGATCCCTTCCAGTAACCAACCTAGCAAAAAGACATTCGAATCTGTGATCCAGACTCGTAACCCACAAGAAATGTTTGACAACCTGGAGCGTTTAACTCAAATGGTAGGTAGAGGGATCCAACCATCATTATTGGTAACAGGTATGCCGGGCTTAGGTAAGACCCATGTCGTTAAAAATACATTAACAGACTTAGGCCTGTCAGAATCTGTAGACTTCGTTCATTTTAAAGGCCGTGCCACTGCGGCAGGTATGTTTATTACCTTATATGAGAACTCTGATAAGATTATTGTATTTGACGATTGTGATAGCATATTCAGGGATGTTGATGCTGTGAATATATTAAAGGGAGCATTGGATAGCTATGAGTGCCGTAAAATCTCTTATATCACATCTAAGCCTTTAAAAGATGAATTTGGAGCAGATATCCCACGCCATTTTGAGTTTACAGGCCAAATCATTTTCATCTCAAATATCAGCCAATCCAATATGGATAATGCAATTAAATCACGTAGCTTTGTGGCAGACATATATATGAATGTAGATCAAATGTTTCAGAGAATTGAAAGTCTAATTAATAAAATTGAGCCTCGTGTTAAAATTGAGGATAAGCAATTAGCATTGCAATGTATGAAATTGATCCACTCCAAATATGAGGGAGTAGAAATTAATTTGAGAAGCTTTATCAAAGCAACCAGAATATGCGCAATGGGCTTTGAGAACCCAGAGACATTAATAGCAGAGCAAATCATAATCTCATAACATATCTCTTAAGCAAAGCAGCCGTAGGTATTGGCAAAAGCCCCACTCGGGATCTAAAAGGTCCTGGCTTTGCACTGTAAACTTTTTTATAACTTTTCTGGTAAAAAGGTTGTTTAATTGAAATAAAATCCTTATATTTAAGTATAATTAAAAAGATAGATATTATGGAAAACTTAAAAACATTTAATGAGAATTACTCGATTAACGAACTTAGTGATTTTTTAGATAGATTCATAGCTGCCGATCGCGCTGTTAGAGATTCTAACTATGACATAAAAGAAATCAAAAAACAGGAAAAGCTAGAACGAGAAGCCATGCGACTAGGATTGGCTAGGAGACTAGGTTCTGCTTGGTATAAAAGTCAATTACCGAAATCCTTGCATAAAAAATATAATGATGCTGGTTGGACATTTATGGAAGAGATTTGAATTAAGTTTAAACTTTTCTAGGGAAAGGTTGTATAATTGAAATAAAATTCTTATATTTAAGTATTAATTAAAAATAAAGGTTATGACAAAAGAGAGACAAAAAGAATTAGAAGCAAGAAGCGGAGTATACTTCAAGCAATTAGTACCTAATATGGGTAAATGCGATACGGTAGAGGGAGAGATGCTTAGAGCTATCAATAAAATTATCTATAGACAATTCAATGATGGAGATTATTTCTTCGAAGGGTATGGATGTGAAACGGCAGGGCCGGCCCATGCTTATTTAATTAATGAATCTCCGTTAGCTAAAAGACTAAATGAAATATTCAGTACTACGGAGTTTAATTATACACAGTATGATGATACAATATATGCTGCACTAGAAACAATACTAGATTATATTGATAGTGTGAAAGGGCAATACACAAACAATGAATTAGATATGTTAGACTCAGATCCGGTTTTCGAAGAAGAAGATGATTCGTGTTGGGACTGTGGTGAAATTGTGGATTATTGTAGCTGTGATGAAGAAGAATATTAATTAAAAAAAAGATCCCGAAAAGGTTGTTTAATTGCAAAAAAATGCTTATATTTAAGTATAAATAAAAATTAAAGGTTATGAGTAATGAAAAACAATTAGTAGGGCAAGAGTTAGTAGACTTCTTAATGATTCGTTTTAATATGACGGAAGATGAAGCTTTGCAAAACTTAGCAGAGAATATTGGTAACGTAAATTTAAATAAATAAAAATTAAAGGTTATGATAAGATTAAAATTAGATTTTTTAAATCATTCAACAAAAGAAGTAATAAATGTAATAGTAGAAACTACTAGTAGGGATGCTTTTATACAAGAAAATGATGGTTTTGAGTTAGTAAATACAGGCCATCCAGATGTAAATTACTTATCCTATTTAGCTGAAAAAGCAATAGGAGATTTAAAAGGATTTGAGTTAGATGGTTTTGAGTTAGTAAATTAAGATCAAATCAGATCGAGATTTATTTCGTACATTTCAGTATAATAAAAGATAAATAAATAAAAATTAAAGGTTATGAGAAACGAAGAGATTTTAGAAAAAGTAAAAAAGAACTTAAAAGGTTTAGAGTTAATTATTAAATTACAAACAGGGATCAATTGCGAAGGACGATTAAAAGTAGAATTAGAAAAAAACAAAAAAGGATCATTTTCTTTTCGAATCTCATCAGACAGTCTAAGGAACCAATTAGACCCACTTTCCAGACAAATATTCGAAGATATCATTTTTTACTTTTGGGGAGGAACATTAATAGACGAAGATACAAAAATATGGTTTAGCCCAAAAGTAAGTTACGAACACGTAAAAGGTGGGAGTAATGGCTGTAATATAATTTGGAATAACTTATGGTTTGATATAGAAACAGAAACATGGATTCCATGTAAATAAAGCATTTAATTCTCAGCCAGGAAAACGGAGGCTATTATGCAGAACAGTTTATCCCGGTGCCGGTAGAGTCAGTCCAATCCTAAAATGCAAATGCTAGGGGGGTGGTGACCCCCTTATAGTATAGGGGTGGCCCAGGGGGGTGCAAACAGGGTGGTTAAGGGGGGTGAAATAGGGGGG
>MDSX01049736.1_pt1 | contig 17529 bp, 17 predicted proteins | sample 811141 | NCBI WGS metagenome assembly MDSX01 (sample SAMN05326642, study PRJNA326480) | marine metagenome | isolation source: seawater | place: Atlantic Ocean: South East | collected 2010 | reverse complement strand
TGGCGGTAGACTTTTGAAATCTAATGTAAAGGCTGCAAAATATTTAAATAGCCCAGAATCTCTAATTTATCAAAAGAGTCGTGTGTTATATGGATTATTTCAGGCAAAAAAGTCAATTGTTCGAAATGATAAATGTTTCTTGGTTGAAGGCTATACAGATGTTGTTTCCTTGTCTCAACATGGCATTGAAAATGTTGTTTCATCATCAGGAACAGCTCTGACCATAGAACAGATAAGATTAATAAAAAGGTTAACGAAAAATGTAACTTTGATTTTTGATGGAGACACTGCCGGATTAAAGGCTTCATTTCGCGGTATTGACCTTCTCCTTGAAGAGGAAATGTCAGTCCGAATAGTTCCTCTAAAAGAGAGTCAAGATCCAGATTCTTTGGCCAAAGAGCAAAAAGAATCTACCATTAATTATTTAAATGACAAGGAACAAGATTTTATTCAATTCAAGTTAGATTCTTTAATAACAGATGCAGATAATGACCCCATAAAGCGCGCGAAATTAGTTAGAGATATTGTACAAAGTATAGCTAAGATCCCTGATGCAATTTTAGTTGAGGTTTATATAAAGGATTCTGCCAAAAGACTCCATATCGAAGAAAAAAGTCTCTTTTTAGAGTTAAATAAAATTAGAAATTCTGATAACAGAAAATTTGAAAGGACTGTTAAAGAGTCTCGTGGCAGTGACCTTATTAAGGTTAAAAAAGACGCAAATGTGACTAATGCTCCTTCTCCTGAAGTTACCTTAATGAGAATATTATTAATTAATGGATCGGATGAAGTAAATATTGAAATTCCTGATGACGAAAATTATGTTGGAAGTGCTGCACAATTTATTATTGATGAATTAGACTATGATCAACTTGAGTTTTCTTATCCTATGTATAATATAATATTTGAGAGTTATAAGAATGCCTATGTGAAAAATGGGCAATTCCTAGATGCAACTTATTTTGCAAGATCTCAAGATTCTAGTTTATCGCAGGTTATTGCTGAGCTAGTCGTAGATAAATATGAACTTGCGGATTGGAAAAGAAAAAATATTCATATTACAGATATCCATGATAAGCTTTCTAATCATGTTTGTGAATCGGTTTTTCGCTTCAAAGAATTAAAACTAAAAGAGATGATTGCAAGAAAGCAACTGATTCTAGACCAAACTCAGGATGAAAAAGATAGAGCTGAGAAATTAAAAGAATTCAATGAGTTGATTTCAATAAAAAACAGTCTTCATAAAAAACTCAATCGAGTTCTCTAAGGTTTAATTCATCAAATCGTCAAGGGTCTCTTGAGAAACTGAGTGATATCCTGATCGAGCTTCTGAATAAATTTCCTGTGCAAATGTTTTTTTACCGGAATTAATTAGGGCTCGATAAATTGGAGTTAAAAATTTTCGTCGACCAACTCTTCTGAGAAATCCAGAAACTTCGTTATCAAAATTATTATTTTGATAACTTTTAGGGATGACTAGAGTAGCCCAAGCAGAAAAAATTTCTGAATTTTTTACGTAAGTAAAATGAAAACGTTTTTCTAATTCTTCTATATTCTTTAATGTTATTCGATTTTTCTTCAATAAATCTAGAAAATAAAGCCATTCATGAGTGCTCCAAGATTTTGATTCAAATTCATAGGATTCATCTATTATAAAGTTGTTAACCACTTCATTAACGACTTTGAATCTTTTAGGATTTACCGTGGGACAATTTGATGGTAAGCCTACTCCAAATATCCATTCTTCAATGTTTGCAGAATTCCATTGATCATCATCGATGAGATTAGAACGTAAATATTTTACAAATTCATTGGTGGTAATGGATTTGAATTGAAAGAATTTGAAGTAGTCTTTTAAGAATGAATCGAATTTCTCTCTGCCTACTATATTCTCTAAAAGTAATAAAAAATGAAAACCTTTATCATAGGCAATTGTAGTTAATCCATCATCGGGATTCCTTCCAGCTAGGTTAATTCCTAATTTTGTCTCATTGGGTTTCGCTATCATAAACTCTTGCACCTCAGAATATAACTCCGAATATGATAATTTTCTTAGCATATCAGAGTAGTCTTTACCATAAACTGCTTCCATGATCCTATTTTCGAAGTAGACTGTAAAGCCCTCGTTAAGCCAAAAGTCATTCCAGGTCGCATTAGTTACTAAATTACCGCTCCATGAATGAGCTAATTCATGAGCAATTAATGCCACCAACGAACGATCCCCAGATATGACAGTTGGAGTTAAAAATGTCAATCTAGGATTCTCCATCCCACCAAAGGGAAAAGAAGGAGGTAAAACCAGCAGATCATACCTTTCCCATTTATATGGGCCGTAAAGCATCTCTGCTTCGGTGACCATTTTTTCGGTTTCACCAAATTCCCAAGCTGCCGCCTCAAGAATTTTTGGCTCTGAATAAACACCAGTTCTGTGACCTGTAGCCTTGAATGATAGATCACCAATTGCTAATGCCATTAAATAAGCGGGTATGGGTTGTTTCATTTCAAATTCATAAATCCCATTGTGCGATAACTCTTTTGGATTTGTAGCGCTCATCAAGGCCATCATTCCTTTTGGGACCTTAATTTTTGCTGTATAGCAGAATCTTATACCTGGACCGTCCTGAATTGGTATCCAGGATCTTGCAAGGATTGCTTGACTTTGTGTAAAAAGAAATGGTTTAGTTTTTCCATTCGTCTGCTCTGGTTTTAACCATTGTAATGCTCTGGCCTCTGGACTTGTTTCGTAATCTATATGAATCGTATAATTTCCAGTAATTTTTTCTTTCGGGAATACCAATAATTCTGTTCCAAGTATTGAGTCTATTTTACCAAATTCAAAATTTAAATCAGTTTCATTCTTTGAACTTTCGGTAAAAACTCTTTTTATTATTAGATCGTCAGTGTCTAGTTTAATGGTATCAGCGTTAAGGCAGTATAAATTTAAAATAGCAGACCCAAAAAGAATGTTTTTTTCAAAATTTGCTTCTAGGTCAAGTTTTAAATTTTTTAATGCTGCTTTTCCAGGATCTGCGTAAGAATGGGGGTCAGTTATATTCAAATTTAAGTTTTTGTATGATTTTTCTTTCATTTGACAGCTTGTTTGAAAAAGTAATGATACAAGTATAAAGAATAAGAATTTTTTCATTATTAAAAATTAAATTTACTTTAATTACTTCCAGTTACTCCGCCTGCAATTATATACTTCATTACTTCCGAAGAGCTTGTATCAAGAGGTTCAACATAGTTATTGGGAACTACAAAAACTTGTCCTGAAATTGCTAGTGAATGCGGCACATAAACTGTAATCATTTTAGAACTACTTTTCCCAAGATCTTGCAAATCCTCATCAGTAATAAAACCGATTCTTCTCACTTCTTCTTTTAACGATAACCTTAAAAGAACGGGTTGCTGAAAGCCTTTCTTTTTGCCTGTCATAGATTTCATAATATCATTTACCGATGAGTAAATTATCTTGACAAGTGGAACAGTTTTGAGTAGTCTGTCTAAAAATTTAACCAACCTAAATTTTATGGTAAAACCGCCAATAAAGCCGATAAAAGTTATAATTGCGATCAAGCTCAGTAGCCCGAGCCCAGGAATATTTAAAGGAATTAAATCGTCAAGGTAACTAAGGGTTGACCATAACAGGTATATTGTTATTGCTATAGGTGTAGTGTATAGCAAGCCTTGAATGAAGTAGTAAAGTAGACGTCTCATTTGATGAAATTATGAAATCTTACTGATAAGATAGATTAGATCATTTTTTCTTTTAAAAATGATCATTCTTTCTCCAAATTAAGTTCATGAAGGGGGTGCCAAAAGTATTTTTTAAAATTTTGAATTTTATCATCTATGACAACAATACCCTCTTTTTCAAGTAGGTATTGCATTTCATTTAAACTATTAAAATGATATTTCCCAGTGAGAATACCAGATCGATTTACAACTCTATGCGCAGGAATATCCTTAATACCGTGACTTTTATTCATGGCATATCCAATTACTCTTGCTGAGCCCTTAGCTCCAAGAGCTTGACCTATTGCACCATACGATGTTACACGGCCAAATGGTATCTCTCTTACAATTTGATAAATACTCTCGTAAAATTTTTTTTGTAATGCCATGGATTATTTGAATGAAAATTTTAAATAATTAATAGCCTTGTTATTTTTAATCCAAATTTTTTCATAGTATGTTTTCAGGTAAAGAGATTCATGCATTGGCTTATCCAAAAGTTGATTATATATGTCATGATAAGACTCATGAACTTTAAATTCACAGCTTTGAATAATACCATGCAGATATCCATGCAAGAATTCACTGTCCGATTTCAAATGGATAAAACCGCTTGGTTTAAGTATGTTTTCATAGATTGATAAGAATTTCGGACTAACTAATCGATGTTTGGCTCTTTGGAATTTCATCTGTGGGTCTGGAAAAGTGAGCCATATCTCGTCGATTTCATCTGGACAAAAGCAATGTTTTAACCATTCGATTCTTGTTCTAATGAAAGCCACATTATTCATTTTATTTGCTAAAACTTTTTTAGCACCGTGCCATATTCTGGCTCCTTTAATGTCAATCCCAATATAGTTTTTATCAACATTTCTCTCAGCCATTTCTATGGAGTATTCTCCCCTTCCACAGCCCAATTCTAAAATTATTGGATTTTTATTTTTGAAAATTTCATTATTCCATTGCCCACTTAATTTAAGTCCTTCTTGAATTTGATCTTTAGAGGGCTGTAGAACATGGTGAAAATTATCTAATTCCTTGAATCGCGCCAATTTATTTTTTCCACTCATTTATATAGAATCCTTTATATCAATTATTCTAGCTTGTCTTGTACGCTCTCCTCGAAAGTAGTTCCACTCTAATTCAAGAGCTACATCAACAAGGCTATTTTTGGGACGAAAGCTGCCCCATCCAAAACCAATCGCTAAAATTCCTTTGCCTGAATCAGGGTTAATTAAATATGTTTTTAAATGTTTATTTGCGGATAAAAATGAAGTTTGGGTCATTAATACTCCTTTCAATCCCCACACGGGCGAACTATTTCCAATCCCAAAAGGTGCTAATTTATCTAGTAATGAGCATAGATCATCGTTCAGTCTCTCAGGGTCTATTAATGAATCGATTAATATTTCTGGAGTCCTTTTTTGCGTTGGCCAATTTTTATTTACGCATTGTTGAAATTCATTTTTAAAATCTTCAAGTTTATCGATGTCAATTTTGACTCCTGCTGCAGCATGATGTCCACCAAATTGAAGTAGATATTCAGAAGAATCCTCAAGTACATCATAAATGTTTAATCCAGGAACAGATCGGACACTCCCAGAGAGAATACCTTCATTTTCAGTTAGAACAATAGTCGGCTTATAAAATGTTTCCACGAGTTTTTGCGCAACAATCCCTAAAACCCCTTTGTGCCAACTTTTCCCATTAATAACTAATGCCAGATCATTACCGGATTCTTTTGCCAAGGCTTCAGCCTCTAAATAAACTTTTTCCTGAGTTAATCTTCTTTCGACATTATTTTTTTCAATCTCTTGAGATAGTTTTTTTAAAAGCGCGGAATTTGGAGTGGTTAATAGCTCTACGGCAAGATGACCATGCCTCATTCTTCCAGCAGCGTTTATCTTTGGTCCAATCGCAAATAATACTTCTTGAAGAGAAATAGGCTTCCCTTTATTCTCGCCTAAAAGCTCCGCAATAGATTGTCGTGGATTGATATTCATAAGTTTCAAACCTTCTCTTACTATGTATCTATTGACACCTGTTAAAGGAACCATGTCTGCACCTATGCTTATAGCTACAAGGTCCAATAAGGAGTTAAGTTTATTAGGGTCTAGAGAGATGGATTTATAAGTCGCTATGCAAAGCATATATCCAACACCACAACCTGAAAGTTCTTTAAAAGGGAATGAGCAGTCTTGTCGTTTTGGATTTATTACCGCAAGGGCATTGGGAAGTATTTCGCCAGGGTTATGATGATCAGTAATAATTATATCAAGAGATTTTTCATTTGCATAGTTTACAAGCTCGAGAGCTTTAATACCGCAATCTAGGGTAATTAAAAGACCAGCTCCTTCTTCAATAGCTTTATCAATCCCTTTTTTTGACAATCCATAACCTTCAGTATATCGGTCTGGTATGTAAGTTATAATATCCCACCCTGCGTTTTTTAATCCCAAGCTCAAAGTTGCTACGGCTGTGGTGCCATCAACGTCATAATCCCCGAACAGAAATACTTTTTCCTTTTTCTCAAGAGCAAGTTTTAATCGTTTTGTTGCCACTTTCATATCCTTTAGCTGCATAGGGTCGCATTTAGAAATTGAGAAGCCAGGAATCCAATTTTTTATTTCCTGTAAGGTTTTTAAGTTCCTTTGAACAAGAACATTCGCTAATGGCTCAAAGTCATTTCCGAGTGAGGCGCTAAGCGCTTTAACTTCATGATTTTCTCCAGGGGCTTTGATATGCCAAATTCTACCAATTTTTTTGTTCATTCTTTATCTCGAAAATGCTGATAAATTTCATTTTGATGTTCAACTGAATATTTATGAATGACTTGAAATAGTTCATTTATAAAATTTTCATTTAACCCTAGCTCTCGTGCTTGATGTCCTCTTTGTTTCAATAGATCAAACCATCGTTCCATTTGAAACACACTGGCATTGTTATTAGCTTTTATATAACCAAGCTCATCAACTATTTTCATTCTCTTTTTCATAGCATCAACAATACCTTTATCAAGGTTATCTAGAATTTTCCGTTGATCTGATATTAGCTTTTGCAATTCCCGAGGAGTAACAGCTTTAGATTCTAAATCCAATTTTTTTAATAGTGAAATCAATTTACTGGGAGTTATTTGTTGATCAGGATCACTTAATGCATCTTTTGGAGAATGGTGAACTTCAACCATTAAACCATCCATTTGAATGTCCATTGCAACTTGGGTAATTTGTTCAATTAATTCTCTTTTGCCGGCGATATGGCTAGGATCACATATAATTGGTATTGTAGGCGCGGCCCTTCTAAAATCAAAACTAATTTCCCACCTTGGATCATTTCTATATGGAGCAGAGTTACTTGCAAAAAAACCTCTATGAATCGCTGCTAGATTATGGAGGCCACTTTTTTCTAGTCTTTCAAAAGCACCTAGCCATAAACCTAAATCAGCATGGATAGGGTTTTTAATCAATACGGGAATATTAGTTCCTTTTAGCGACTCAGCTATTTCTTGAACATAAAATGGATTTACAGTAGTTCTTGCTCCTATCCACAAGGCATCAGCAGAAGCGTTAAGAGCATGATCAACATGTCGAGTATTTGCGACTTCAATAATAAAGGGCAAATTAACGTCTTCTCTCATATTTTTAAGCCATTCTAGAGCTATATGACCTTTTCCTTCAAATTGGCCAGCTCGGGTACGCGGTTTCCAAATTCCAGATCTAAAAAGATGGACTTTACCACTTGCTTTTAGTTCCCTCGCAGTTTTTATAACTTGATTTTCAGATTCTGCCGAGCAAGGGCCAGCAATTATTAATGGGTTTGAACTGGATACATTCCAATATCCCCATTTTCTCGAATTTTCAATGTCTGAATACATAATAAATCAAAGATATTTATTCTTTTATCCTCATTTTGGTTGATTTTTATTTTTGGGAAATAAGAATGACAAGTTCTCCCTTGATTTCATTATCTGAGAAATAAAAGATTAATTCATCGATGGTCCCGCGATGATAAGTTTCATATAGCTTACTTATCTCGCGAGCAACACAAATTGATCTATCCCCTCCAAGTATATCTTTCATTTCCTTTAGACACCTCATAAGCCGATGTGGCGATTCATAAAAAATTATGGTTCGTTTTTCGTCTTGCCATTCTGAAATTCTTGATTTCCTTCCTTTTTTCAAGGGTAAAAAGCCATCAAAAATAAATCTATCGCTAGGGAACCCACTTCCTACTAGAGCTGGAATCAAAGCCGTTGGACCTGGAAGCGCTTCGACTATGACCTTTTCCTGAATACATTTTTTAACAAGTAGATATCCAGGATCACTTATTCCAGGGGTTCCTGCGTCGCAAACAAGTACAGTATCTAAATCGTTATTTTTAATATTTTCTACTACTTGGTTTACTCTCGAGTGCTCATTGTGCATATGAAAAGATTCTAATTTTACTTTTAAACCTAAAAGTTTCATCAGTTTTCCAGAGACTCGTGTATCTTCTGCTAGAACTTTGATTGCATTAGAAATACATGCTTTTGAACGATTACTAATGTCTTCAATATTGCCGATTGGAGTTGGAACGAGTATGAGTTTACCCATTCTTATTTGAATCTTGCATTAGCGAATAAGATGAATTTATCAATGGTCTTGTCTTTTCCAGACCAGTCATAATCCGGTTGGATTGTTTTTCGAATAAAAGTATTGCACTCTTCTTTGGTTTCCATAGTTGAAAGTGTTGAAATAACCATTTCAAAGTCATCTGCAGAACCGTTAAATAAAATTTTAATAAATGCTAAACGGTCATTTAGTCCCAATTCCAATTTAGAATATTTATTATTCACGGAATTTTCTGGTTTTTGATCATTTAATTCATGCTTATTTTTCTCTTTAGGAATTAAATCTATGTTTTTGACACTAATGTTTTCTTTTAAAGGATTTTCCAATAAGGATAAATGATTTTTAACTACGGATTCAATGTTTTGTTTATTATCGAATTTTATTTTATCGATTTTAGCATTTATAATTTTAATCTGAGCTAAATTAATTAATTCATGTAGCGCCAATAGTTCTTTATCGCTGGGGATTTCTTGGCTCAAAGCCTTACGGACGGATTCTATCGATTCATTTAATAACATAAGTTGAAATTTTCATCTATTGCGTTAGATTTGTGCAGAACTGAAATTTACAAAATGTTCAAAGAGTATTCGGAAATAGAAATCCAAAAATCTGGATGGATAGAAATTATTACAGGATCAATGTTCTCAGGAAAGACTGAGGAATTAATTCGGCGGGTTCAGAGCTCTAATCTTTCTGAACCAAATCTCAAAGTGTTTAAACCAAAGGTAGATGATCGATATGCGGAAAATGAGATTGTAACGCATTCAAAAGTATCGATTAAATGCTTTTCGGTTGAGAACTCAAGTGAGTTATACCGAAGGGCAAGAAAATCAAAAATAGTGGGAATTGACGAAGCTCAGTTCTTTGACTCTGGTATTGTTAAAGTTTGTAATGATCTAGCAAATAACGGTACTCGAGTTATTGTAGCAGGGTTAGATATGGATTTTTTAGGCACCCCTTTTGGTCCAATGCCTAATTTGATGGCTGTAGCGGAGTTTGTCACGAAAGTCCATGCAAAGTGTTCGAAAACCGGCGAAATTGCTAACTTCTCTCACCGATTAAATCCTGACAGTAAAACTATTCAGGTTGGAGGAGAGGCGGCATATGAGGCAGTTTCACGTTTTATATTTAGGGAAATATTAGAGAAATAATATGACACTTCCTCAGAAAGCATTTAGTGATACCGTTTTATACTTAGATGTGGATTCCTTGTTAAAAAATCTAAAAGTTTTTCAAAGTTTGGTCACAAAAAATGTAAAAATAATGGCCATGATAAAAGCTAATGCATATGGAATAGGAGCGGTGACAATAGCTAAAGTATTAGAGAAAAAAAATATTGATTATTTTGGAGTGGCATATGCAAACGAGGGGAATGAACTTCGCATCAATGGCATTAAAACACCAATTATGGTAATGAATCCAGGAGAGAAAAATATTGATTTGATGATTTCTCAAAATTTAGAACCAGAAATCTTCTCGAAGGACTCGTTGAACAGATATATGGAATTTATTCAAAAAGAAACTATTCCAGAAGGTAAAATTCACATCAAAGTGGATACCGGTATGAATCGATTAGGATTCAAAATAGAGGATTTACCTTTAATTGTTGAATCATTAAAGAAAAACCCTAACGTAAAAGTATTATCAATAATGAGTCATTTTGCTTCGGCAGATGTCTTGGAAGAAGATTCTTTTACTAGAAAACAAAATATTGATTTTAATTTATTTTGTCAAAAAATAGAGAGTGAAATTGGGTACAAATGTATACGTCATATGTCAAATACATCGGCTACAGAGAGGTATAATCGCTTTAATGGAGATATGGTGAGGATAGGTATAGGTTTATATGGGTGCACGCCTTTAGAGAATTCTAAATTAAACCTTTCATCGGTTGCACATTTATATTCTAAAGTTTCTCATATACACATGATTCGCAAAGGTGAGGGTGTTTCTTACGGTAGAGATTTTATAGCTAAAGGGGACAAAAAAATTGCGACAATCCCAATAGGGTACGCAGACGGGTTTCCAAGAATATTAAGTAACGGAGCAGGAAAAATGTTTATAAACGGTAAATTGTATCCGGTTATTGGGAGGGTTTGTATGGATATGACGATGCTTGATATCACGGATTCATCAATTAATGTTGGAGATCAAGTTGAAATATTTGGAAGTAATATTGAAATAATTGATTTTGCAAAGAATTGTAAAACGACATGTTATGAGGTTTTAACTCGTTTATCTTCGAGGATAGACAGGGTCCCAATTGATAATCAAGAATGAAGTTTCTAAATCAATGTCACGGTTTAATTCTTTGCATTTGGATTATTTTATTACCCTTTTGGGATTTTGGTGCTGGGTTATTTCTGGGGATGGCTTTTATCTTGGGGTGCTTTTCTCGAACACCTTTTTCCAAATTATTGAATCTTTCATTCCTTCCCTGGAGTTTCTTTTTTTTAGCAATATTGGGGGGGGGGTGGACACTTTCTCTGGATCTAGAATACTTGTATCGGTTACTTCCTTTTTTTTTAATACCGATTGCAATTTCTGGTCATTGGCATTGGGTTAGATCATCTTTGCCAATAGGAGGGTTAATCCTTTGCTTTTACCTTCTTTCGAATGCACTTTTCTCCTTTTGGGAGAATGGCGATTTCTCAATGATTTTTTATCGTGAGCTCACTGGTTCTTTGCATCAACATATTTATTTGATTTCATACTTATCATTGGGGATTGTCTCGGTTTATGAGATTCGTTTAAATAGAACTCTTCAATTTATTTTTCTTTCAATTGTTTTAACGACAATAAGCTTAATGGGATCAAAAATCGGCCTATTTGCATTTTTAATCGCTGGCATTTTTTATCTAAAAAATCTCATCTCGAATTTCCGCCGTAAACATTTAATATTTCTATTTTTTATTTTAGGAATATTTTCTTTATCCCAGAAATTTTCACAGGGAAGAAGTTTAGGCCACGTTTTAAAACCTATTTCAGCATATTGGGCCACCGGATCTTATGACACCCGAATTGTTCAAAATGGGGCAGCTATTAATATTTGGAGTGATAATTTTTTACTCGGTGTTGGCCAAACTAATATTCAAGAAGAGCTTATGAGAGAGTATCAAAATGTAAATTATCGATTCGGGCTGAAACGCAGATCCAATGTTCACAATCAAATACTTCAATACGCAGCTACATACGGATTGATGGGGATCTTATGGATATTTCTGGGAGTTTTTATGTCATACCGTATTAATTTTTCAAACGCTGACTCTTTGCAAAAGAGGAAAGCTGTCGTGTGGATAACGTTTTTTGGATGTTTGTTTATCACCGAAAGCTTCCTTGAGAGATCCCTAGGGATTTCAATTACTGTTCTAGGATGGCTATGGGTTATTTACCGAGATCAAGATTTTGTTTCTTGACTGATTATGTCTAGAGCTTCTTTGAAAGTAGTTCTAAGAAAGTCAAGACTTTCTATTTTGTCATGAGCATATAAAAAGCCCACATATAGAGGCGGTATTTTTTGATGAAAATTTTTTCGCTCTAATCTATATGCTTCTCTTAGAAGCCTCTTTATTTTATTTCTCTGTGAAGCTTTTTTAAAACGTTTTTTAGAGGCGCCAATAAGTATTTGAACTCCTCTCTCTAGTTTCATCTCAGATTTGCAGTAAATAATATTTATGGGATACTTGCGGAATCTTTTCCCTTCAGAAAAAAGATATCTGATTTGCTTTCGGGATATTAATTTCTCTTCTTTTGGGAAGCTATTATCACTCACTTATTTTTTAATTTCTCGATAAACGAATCAAGAGCTTGAGTCATAGATGTGAATTTGGGAGTAGGGACAGTAATATCAAGTCGTAAATTATTCTCTTCAATCGCAGCTTTAGTGGTGCTACCAAATCCTGCAATTAATGTTTGCCCTTGCTCAAAATCTGGAAAGTTTCTTAATAAAGAACGTATTCCTTCGGGGCTAAAGAAGACTAAAATATCATATTTAACATCACTTAAATGGCTTAAATCGCAAATTACAGTTTGGTACATTTTCGCCCGAGTCCATTGAATATTTGACTTTTCAAGAAGATTCGGGACATCTGGGTTTAGAATGTCGGAGGTCGGCATCATGAAATGCTCACCACGTTGTTTTTTTAGTATCTGTATCAGGTCTGCAAGAGATCCTTTGCCTGGATATATTTTTCTTTTTCGATATGGAACGAATTTTTGTAGATAAAACGCGACGGCTTCTGAGGTACAAAAGTACTTCCACTCTGGGCTTACGGGGACACGCATTTCTTTGCACATTCGGAAGAAATGATCGATAGCTATCCGGCTCGTGAATATGAAGGATTTAAAATCTCTAACGGAGATTTTATCTTTTCTAAATTCTTTACCCGGTATCCCGATGACCTCAATAAAAGGTTGAAAATCAATTTTTATTTTGTGCTTATCCGCTAGATTAGAATATGGGCTGTTAGCAACCTGCGGTTCAGGTTGTGAGACTAAAATACTTTTAACTTTCATAAGTCTTTAAAATAAAGCCCAAAAAACTGGAGCTATTTCTAAGGCGCAAAGGTATGAAAACCCTAAATACCAAGGGGAGGTGCTTTTCTTAATATAATTAATTGCCGAATTTGCTATACCAAAACCATATAATAGTAGATAAATTAGTGCAGTCAAATGAAGTAAATTCTTTATAAATCCCTCCAGATTTTGACCCCAGACTGTGACCCAAAGCAAAAGAGGGATTCCAAAAAGAATAATAGGTAGATATTTGAATCGTATTTTCCAACATTCAATATGAAGAATATCAGCATCCCATATTTTCCCAATTACGATGCTTAAAATCAGTTGAAATAAAATGATGTAAACTGGGATTGAAAGGAGCTCAAATGCATCTGCCATCTCATTAAGTAAATTAGATTTAAAATTCGATAGAAAATTTAAGTATAAAAATCCTCCAATAGTTAGTGCAAAAAAGTTAAGGATCCAAAATCTTTTATCTTCCACTCTTAAGCTCATAAAACTTCGAATGAACCTGTATCTTGGGGTGGTTGCATTATTGATGCTTCGAAAAAAGAAGGCTGATAAAAAAGTGAAGGTAATTGCACACCAAAATAAAATGTCATTTTGATGGTTTATGGGAGTCCCAATTAATTTATTCAATAGCATCCTCACTCCTTCACCAATGAAAACGAAGCCCTATTTTAGCCCAACGTCCAGGCAATGGAACATTACCTCTGTCGTAAATTTCTGAATTAAATAAATTTTGAGCATTCATATATATACACAAACCATCATTATCATAAGATAATTGCATGTCTAAGGTTAAGAAAACGGGATATTTTATTTTTTCTCCAATCGTAGATATATAGTTTCCCGCTCTTTCTTGACGGGTACCCACAAGTCCAATTTTATAACCATTAAATGAATTAGTATGAATTTCTGCTTGAAATCTATTTGCCAGATAATCTAAAACATAAATAGACTGACCATCGATATCTCCCGTCTGGTGAGAAGCGATTTGAGCATTAATAGAATAAAAGAATTTTTTATTTAGATGCCCATTGGCATAAATTTCAGTCCCAAAAATACTAACCTGTGTTAAATTATCTGCTTGTAAAATCTCTTCATTATTTACTGTTCGATATATCCAATCAATTAGGTTTTGTCCATACCTATGGTATCCAGTGATTATAAATTTTTGAGGAAACATTATTTTTTTGTCTTTAAATTTTTTTGTTATCGAAACTTCGCTATTCCATGCATACTCTGGACGCAAATTTTCAGAACCTTGGGCTCCTCCTAAGGTATAGTAGAGATCAGTGAATGATGGTAATCTGAAACTTCGGTTTATACTTGCTTTTATTGTACAATTAGAATTTAAAATATGAGAATAATCAAGATTTGGGAGCCAATCGACACCAAAATTATCGTTTGCGTTTAGCCGAATTGCAGAATTTAATCTGCCAAAATGAAATTGGGCAAATAATCCAGAATTATTGCGACTGTCTCCTTTTAAATAAAATGCTCTCCGATCAGCAAGCACAGGACTGGCTAAATCCGTTCCCAAAATGTTACTAATAATTCCATCTCTTCTGAAGTCTAAGCCATATTTATAGGAAGCGTTCAGGCTCCCAATTCTTAATTTTTGTTCTCTAGATTCAAAATCAACACCATAGGTATTACTCTTGTGATTATTATGTTCACGATACCATGTTGGAGCAAAGCTCGAGTCTATTGTGTTTATGAATTGATTCGCGCCAGCATATTCATAATATCCCACTTCTTCACGAAAAAGTTCAAAATGATCTTTGTGTCGACGCAAATAGGCTTTTATTGCACCTATCCCCATAGATATTTTCGCGCTCGCTGATAAGGATTGAATGGCTTCAAATTGATCGGGAAAATTAAATGAATAAAAATTAAAGGCACCAAAATTTTTAGCTACATACCCTGCGTTTAAACTCATTTTTCCCAATGACTTTATTTCTCTTTCTGCTGAAAAAAATGCCTGCCATTGAGCGAAATCTCTATTTAATAAACCTCCATCAGCAGCTTTATAGTCCAAGTCAATACGTGAGTAGAACCCCAATATTTTACCTAAAGAAAGTCCAGCAGCACCATTTTGAAATCCATATTCTCCAATGCCAGCAGAGGCATAACCTCCCTGGGCACTTCCTCTTTTTGTAATAATATCTATAACTCCTGCAAAGGCAAATGGACCATAACGATAAGACCCGCCACTGGGCATTATATGGATAGATTCAATAGCTCTAAAAGGAACAGGGAGATTCATACTGTGATGGCCAGTTTGAGGGTCAGAGTAAGGAACTCCATTTACTAATATCAATACCTGATCAAAAGTTGAGCCTCTTATCGAAATATCTGCTTGGACATCATTTAGACTTCGGCTTCTTATTTCTAAGCCAGGAAATGTTTCTAGTATTTCACCAAAGTTGCTGTAAGGTGAGTTCAAAATATCAAATTTATTTTTTGAATAAACCAGATGACCCTCTTCTGCGGGCAATGTGGAACCTAATACATCAATTGAATCTAGTAAAATTCTTTTGTCATTTTGCCCGAAGGCGAAAATGTATGGCAAGCATAGAAAAGAAAAACATATCAATTTTCGCATAATAATCTCATAAAAAACCCAGCCCTAAGAGCTGGGTAGAAGTTATAAATTTTTTAGGCTTAACGGGCTAGGACAGTAACCTTATTATTTGATACTTCTACAATTCCGCCTTCTATAGATATATTTTGATTATTCTGCCCCGTGTTAACTATAATATTCCCTTGAGTCAAGGATGCCATTAAAGGAGCATGATTTTTTAAAATTTGAAATACCCCATCTTTTCCAGGAAATTGAATGGATTCTGAAGTTCCTTCAAACAGAGTTTTTTCGGGCGTTAAAACATGTAATATTAGACTCATATTTTAGGCTTCTGCTAACATCTTGTCTCCGGCCTCAATAACCTCTTCAATGCTTCCTTTTAGGTTAAAAGCTGCTTCAGGATACTGATCTAATTCGCCATTTAAAATCATATTGAAGCCTTTTATAGTTTCAGCTATATCCACAAAAACTCCAGGAATCCCCGTGAACTGTTCAGCAACGTGGAATGGTTGAGACAAGAAACGTTGAATTCTTCTTGCTCTGTGAACTGCCATTTTATCCTCTTCAGAAAGTTCTTCCATACCTAGAATTGCAATTATATCTTGAAGTTCTTTGTAGCGTTGAAGAATCATCTTGACATCTTGAGCACATTTGTAATGATCTTCGCCAACGATTTCTGGAGTTAAAATCCGAGAAGTTGAATCTAGAGGATCAACTGCTGGATATATACCTAGTTCTGCAATCTTTCTTGAAAGCACAGTAGTTGCATCTAAATGCGCAAAAGTAGTTGCAGGCGCAGGGTCTGTTAGGTCGTCTGCAGGCACATAAACCGCTTGCACGGAGGTTATGGATCCATTTTTTGTTGAGGTAATTCGTTCCTGCATGAGACCCATTTCGGTAGCTAAGGTTGGTTGATAACCGACTGCAGAGGGCATTCGACCTAGTAAAGCCGACACTTCTGAACCCGCTTGTGTAAATCTGAAAATATTATCTACGAAGAATAAAATATCTTTTCCTTGACCTGTACCTTCCCCGTCTCGATAGTATTCAGCCAAGGTTAATCCAGAGAGTGCAACTCTCGCTCTAGCTCCTGGTGGCTCATTCATTTGACCAAAAACAAAAGTAGCTTTGGAATCCTTGAGGTCGTTTTTGTTAACCTTGCTCAGGTCCCACCCTCCTGCTTCCAGTGATTTTTTAAAATCGTCTCCGTAGTTGATGATTCCAGCTTCAATCATTTCTCTAAGGAGATCATTTCCTTCTCTTGTTCTTTCACCGACACCAGCGAATACAGATAGGCCTCCGTGGCCTTTGGCGATATTATTGATAAGCTCTTGGATTAGAACAGTTTTTCCAACTCCAGCACCACCAAAGAGCCCAATTTTTCCTCCTTTCGCATAAGGCTCAATTAGGTCAATTACTTTAATTCCGGTGAAGAGAACTTCTGTTGCTGTTGAAAGTTCTTCAAATTTTGGAGCCTCTCTGTGTATGGGGAGTCCATTACCCTCGGTTATACCTCCAATACCATCTATGTTTTCTCCGACCACATTAAAAACTCTTCCTCGAATTTGCTCACCTGAAGGCATTGCAATTGGCTGGCCGGTTGCAGCCACTTCTTGACCTCTTTTGAACCCATCAGTTGAATCCATAGAAATTGCACGAACAGTATCCTCTCCAACGTGCTGTTGAGTTTCCATTATAACTTTTTGACCATCAGGTCGAATGACCTCTAAGGCATCATAAATTTTTGGCAGTTTTGATCCTTCAAAATAAACATCTACAACTGGTCCGATAACTTGGACGATTTTCCCTCTTAAATTGGTCATATTTTTTTTAATAAAAACTTTCTACATTCTGGCTAGCAAAGCTACAAATCAAAAGTTGAATTTATCTATTGTGTTAGAAGAAATAATAAAGACTTATTTCCTACTATTAAAGTATAATTTTATTGGTGATTTTGGTAAATTTACAGACTGAAATAATTGATACTTCAAACTATCTCTAGACTCAAGAAAAAAACAACAATCAAAAGCTTAGATAGGTATCTTTGCGAAAAGATAAAGACACTTAATTGAAGAT
>MDSX01050440.1_pt1 | contig 17539 bp, 9 predicted proteins | sample 811141 | NCBI WGS metagenome assembly MDSX01 (sample SAMN05326642, study PRJNA326480) | marine metagenome | isolation source: seawater | place: Atlantic Ocean: South East | collected 2010 | reverse complement strand
GTTTGAGATAGCAATAAACAAAATGATGAAGAGGTAAATATAAGACAGGTCAATTTATTGCGGTAATATGCGAACTTTGTTAATAATCTGCCTCGTTGCTTTAAGCATCAACATGGGAACGGTGCAGGCAAGTTCCACTAGCATAACAGTGACCTGTTGTCAACTTATGGAAAGCTTCGTGAAACATATCAATTCCAAGACAGATAAGGTTATAACGAAGTGTGAAGATGAGGACGATGAAAAAAAAGCGTGTGAAAGCAAACGATTGCAATTAATTGACAGAGAACTGAGAGAATTTGGTGTGAGTGTCACGCATTCCGATGACGAAAACACGTACACTATCTCACTTTCCGAGAAAGATACGACAGAGATGATGGTGCTTAGTGTACTTGGTCGTCTTATTGGTCGAAGGCATGGTGACAAAAAACCGACCCTGAGTTACGTGTTCAACGATGATAACCACACCCTGGTCCCCGAGTTTGACTCTTGTAAGTTTGAAAAGATTTTATATGTTACCTTACTGTGTACTACAATCGTGATTTTGATTGTATTACTCACACTCCAAATGGAGAAGCCGGTTGAAGAAAGTAAGGAATCAGAAGACGACTCCAAGCCCCAAAATCCAAAACAAAAATATATACTCACGCCAACCGACAAGCTCATGGCTTTCGGGAATCAAATGAGATACCGAGTGTAGGGTTCCTGTTTACAAAGACGTCATCGAGGTTTACATGCGGAAATTCGATAGTGATAATCCGTTTCATTTGAAGCACTGTATTCTCCAGACAAGGTATGAGCGATGAAGCGTTCGTGAGTTCGCTGTTTACACAAATTTGCCGCACATATTTTTGAACGCGGTCCACGTCAAGAAGTGAAAATTTTGCTGTCTTTGCTTTCCTGCGACTACTAATCGTCTTCGGACCTGAATCAATCAACTTCGCCGACTTCTGCATTGCCTGTTTCATAAACACGTACGCTTAATATTCATGGACATGTATCATACACAACAGCGTATGTTTACCTGTGACCGCAGTGCCGTTCGAAGTTTCTCTCTCAGTAGACGTACAGGGATGCGCAACTTCTTTGTCCCGTCTTCCAATAACTCCACATTTTCAAAGTTTTTAGTTAAACGAATGTGTCTGAAAATGATCTTTTCAAGTCTGAGGTTCAGAGCGTAGAATTTTTCGTTGATGCATATGGACGCCACCTGCGACTGTAGATTTCCCGTCGTAGGCTGAAGCCACCATATGTAAGACTCGTTCTTTTCCATGATAGACATGATTGAATGTAGCTTCACCGGCACATCCGATTTGTGTTCAATTCCAGCTTTGATGACGCGAAACTGATTGATGTCAATCTTTCGCATGGTATACGATAGTCACTCTTTCATATGAACACGAATACGTTATTTTTTTTACTACATTCATCTCAATTCCTACTGGTCGTATATTAGACTCATCCATATAGAATAAATGGGCATAAAGCCAGTCAGGTGTCAGCTGCGGAACTTGATATGCACCCTATGTCTCTGCCAGGTTTATGCCACGATTACCTCTCTGGAGCACGGGTCATATTCAACAGATGCACAGGAACTAAACCGTGACTGTCCCGTTTCTTGCTTGCCTGGGTACAATCATGTACCGAAAAATTACATGGAAACTTTAGTACAAAGTAAATCATGCCCAGATGAAATTAAGTATGACTGTGAGAATTACGATACCGAAGATATTTATTGGGAATCCCATGAATGCGTGGATTGCAAAAGCAACACACCACCCGATGGTCTGGACGGTAATCCTCTTCCGGAATCGGTTTACACGTACGGCGCCGATTGCTCTCTGCAATGTCTAGGGTTGTATAGAAAGAGAACGGAACCGAGCCAAAGTTGTGTATTATGTAATAAGGATTGTCCCGTTGGTCAATACTTGAAAGACGAGGAAGACTGTACCACATGTGAAAGTTGCGAATCAAATCTAGGGACTGATACGAATCTCGAGTTTATCTCCAAGGGAAATCTCGGCGAACCAAAAAGCTGTGATGAGCAGTGTAAATCGGGATACTATCTGTCAATATCAATACCCGTCAAAGACATCGTATATGAATGTATCCCACACAGCAACCAAGATTGCCCCGAGAACGAAATACTTATAAACGGCACCAACACGGAAAACTCGCAATGCGAACCATGCATCCCGGATTGCGAGGGAATGAAAGAGATTACTGCATGTGACACAGTGAATAATATTCAGAGAGTGTGTGAATTGTGTACGGACGATCTCGAAATTGGCGAGATTTTCACAGGCACTGACTGTACGAAATCTTGCACTGACAATCGCATCCGGGACGAGGACGGTGATTGCGTAATATGTCAGCACACATGCCCAGTTGGAACCAAAGTTTCGGTGCCCCGTGCAAACTGCGAGGATTGCTCTCCGTGTACTAACAAGCCAAGCAATTCAGAGTATGTACATGAATGTGAATGGATATGTAACGATGGATTCGAATACGATACCACCGTGGGAATATGCAGGAAACAAGCCTCAGTCATACCCGTCAGCTCACTAACAGGCCGGAGTTGGTACTCATTCTCGTGTGAGAACCACCAAAAGTGGACCATTACAGGATGCCAAGATTGCGCCACTGACAACACCCCATTACCCTCTCTTCGTAACACGACATGGAACTGGAAACCGACTAGAACTTCATGTGAATGGGAATGCTTACCAGGCTACTACTCGTACGCATTCAGCGCTACAACCTCGAACTGTATGAATTGGACCGATTATCTACTTCAGGTTGAGACGATAGAGGAAGTTGTCGAATCAACTCAATCCGCCAAATTTAGCGTTAAGTTGAATCGGAAAAGCTCCGTCATAAAAGAGTGGCAATTAGTAAGTATTCTAATCACGGTCATCTTCACCTCAATTTACGTGTTTACGTAAGACCTATTCAAAGCCAGGCATACAGACGCAGTCGGAAGCTTGGTCAGAGGCAGTGGCGGTTGTAGTTTGGCCGGTACTACACGAAAAGCATTCGGTCATCTTGAAATTGGGCTGATATTTCCCTAGTTCACACGACTGACACGTATGGCCAACCTCATAGAAGCCTGGTCTACACGGGACACACGCATACGAGTCAGCGCAAAACGCCAAGAGGTCGTACGTGCTCTGCTGGGCTGAACTCAGGGCCTCTGACGCAAAGTATGCATCCAATTCCGAGACGTTGCGCACCAACATCTCTCCGTCTTCACAGACATGAACGGCCTCCCCGGACGATGCAGACTGGTTAGGACATGTACCCACGCCTGTTACTTCATCATGGACTGCTCCATCACAATCAAGAATAACTCCATTTACAGATGTAATTTCGAGACCGTAAGCTTCAGAGCATTGATCCCAGTCTACAGCGCCACAAGTACAATTATCAATTCTGAGTGAGTCGGGTGAACAGTAGACCTTTTGCAGCCAAAATAGTGAATTTCCAGTGACATCCACCGGCTTGAAATCACTTGATTCAGAATCTACTGGATTATAAACGCCACCAGAACATCCCAGTTGTTGACAAGCTATTATTGGATTGTTTTCGAATCCAGGCGAACTCCACCACGTCTGTGCAATGTTTCCCCACTGACCATTGAAGTAAATCTCAACGTAACATGAAGTTTTGCCCACGTTTGCAGTCGAGGGATAACAACCAACCAACCTCAAATCTCCATCACCCGGACCACCCGTTGTCACTTCCACAGTCTCACTGAAACACGCCACACAGCTGGTCTTGCCCGTCTCCGGTTGGTGGAAACCATGCTCACACAACTGACACTCAGCAGCCCCTCCCGTTGATTTATAGTTAATGGGACAGTCCTCGCATCCACCGTTTACGCCATAGGTTCCCGCCGGACAATCCTCGTACTGACATTGCGTTTTCCGGGACGTTGCGGGGTTCCATGGCAGAGTTCGCTGCCCCGCCTGAACCGAACATTGCTGACACTGATATCGTGAAGGCGTCATCAGGTTACACTCAGACAAGACTCGGTGATCGGCGGCGCATGTTGTTTCAGTCTCAGTGACACAGTTTGGAGCACAGACACCCGCGCCCTTGGTGTAGCCGTACTCACACGTGAACTCACATCCATGCTGGACATTGTAGATTGCATGCGGTATCTCCTGACACGGAATTAGAATGTTTGGTTTTGAGACCGACGAAAGCTGAATTCCGGCTGACACATCCTCGTCGGTGAGACACCCCCAGTCTTCAAGAAACGAATAGCGCAGCATCTGCGTGGTTCCGTAATACGCAGCCGTAAATTCACCCTGAGCGTCGTACTGCGCTGCGCTCAGGCATGCTGTCATGTCGAATGCTGATCCAGTGTACGAAATTGGCGGACAGTCAGAACTGACACTTGTCAGCGTCATATTATCACAGACATACTCCCCGGTGGTGCGATGATGAGCAAAGTCCGGGGCGCAGAACTGAACTTCCACACCACTGGGGATGCGCGCGTACTCAATATTGAAGTAATTATACACCCCTGTAGCCGCGAGATCATGCTCTCCGTCATACACTAGACTGTCCAGACTTCGATGAAGCCAGGTATCTCTGGGCACACTTTCCCCTCGATTGTTGACCTCGGAACAGACATTTATTGCTACACAGTTAGATTCCATAAGAGCGTCGGGGAAACTTGTTGAGCCCAACCCCGTGTAGTCAGCATTGAGGCTGGCACAGATGACCAGAGGGTACGTCGACGTGGGAAAAATCGGATACCCGGCCATGACTGCCTCGATCAAGCATAGACCCAAGAGAATAGACCTCATTATTTATTCCATTGAGAGCTCATAAATATATATTAAAGCAGAGAAACGTGATATAATAATGAAACAATCCATCGCCCTAACCCTCATCTTGATCTGTTTGGTATCAGTGTCGGCAGAGACATTACCGCGGTTTCTGCGAGGTGATAGAGTGTGTTGTCTGGACCGCAACTCGCCAGAATACAGTAACTCAGAGTCACGCACCGTCAGATTTGAAGATGAAAAATTGCAGTGTGGTGATGTCGTGGTTGCTCTCATCAATGACATTTTCTGGATTGACTTTGACGGGGAATCGGATCAACCCTGGCATCGATCCTTGAAGGGAAATGCACACCAGGGGAATGATCTTTGCATCACACAAAAAACTAAGGAGGGAGTCAGCGTATGTGTTGCACCACCAGAGACATGTTTTAATGACATCGGGCCAGGTACGAGCAAAGGTGGATACGGACATGCAGAACGTCTCACGCGCTTAGGATCCGATTACGATATTTCCAACTGCAACCAGGCCGAATTCAAAGGAGTTTATCACGACATAGCAAAAAGATGGGCAACGTCCCTGCAAGAATGTCACGAAGTTATTGTTACTCAGCATCAATCATCATCCGACTTTGGGAATTTTGAAGATTGCTGGGATGAGTGTAAGAGTTGTGGCTGGGTGTCTTTGTGTGACGGTTGCCAGGAATCTAAATGGGAATGCGACCACAACCCATTCTTACCTGAATGCAAAACCAAATGTGGAGATCATGGAACTTGTTGCAGACACGGGAATAATGACGACCCGGACTACAATGATGGGTTGTGTAATGAGAATGTTGATGTCACTTCAAAAGGTTTAACCTTAACGGGTGACAACGCTAAATTCAGTCATAATATGGAGATGGGCACGTATAACCATCACGGCTGCGTTCCGAGACCAAGAGACCCAAAAACGTGTAAATGTTCGGTTCTTTCTACAGAGCAACGGATTACAAATTATATTGACAGTAACGGACTTGTAAAAGCGTGTCCAACGTGCAGCGAAGGATTTACTCTTACTCCAACCCCAGGCGTTTGTTTAAAGGAATCCAAGTGTGAGCGATGCCCTCAAAATTCTTATCCAAAAACTCCAGGGGGCGTGTGTACTGCATGTAGTACAATTCAAATAGAGGAATCGCCAAAATGCGGCATGGGCAACGTTTGGGATTACTGCTCTAATATAAACAAGGGGTTGTGCAGGGTGTGTGGTATAGATCAGTACACATTACCAACAACCGATTCAAACAGGATTCACTGTTTCAGCTGCAACGGAAATACATTGCCCTTGGGTCCCAACAACGGACCGAATCGCTTCGATGAATGTGCCAGTTACAATGCAACTCTGACAGGATGTAGTCCAGGACCAGGTAAATGTGAATGCAATGCCGGGTACAAACCCATCACTCCCGGCCAGAATATCACCAAAGATAATCAATGCGAACCCTGCGACGTCGGGCATTTCAAAGAATCAATTTCAAACAACAAGTGCGATGAATGCTCGACAGCAAATGGCGGAGAAATGTATAGTTTCCTTCCCCGTAATTCATCCACCGACTGTTCTTGCTACAACTTTGCAAACAAAAAAATGTATGAATTTTGGGGCGCGAGAGAATGCAGGCAATGTAGAGATTTCCCAAACGGACATTTGTATCCTTACAAGCCACAAGATTCTATTTTAGATGAATGTCAAGCCTGCTCTCCTGGAACCTGGTTTGATACCGACATGGACCCTGCAGAGTGTACCACCATTGAAACTATGAACCTTACATGTCCGGACATGTCAGTTGGGGCAACGATCGTGATTAACCCTCCTCTTGACCATTACCGCAGTCCCTTCTTCAATTTCAAACCCGCGAATGGAAATGAGGTACCCATAGGTCACTACCTAGATACAGAAACCTATAAGATTAAGAGCTGTGCGGATGAATGTAATGATTATCAATATAGTCACCTCTGCGGAAGACCATCGTCTGACGGGGAAATTTATTGGAAAAAAATAGCAACCAGGGAAGTCACGGTGATGAAAGATTTTTTTTGCGATTCATCTATACCACCACTGTATGAAATTAAGCGGGAGGGTATGTGCAAAAATTGCAAGTCTTGTAGCGACTTAGAATTCAATTCGGGCTGTGGCAGTAACAATGCAGGTACGTGTCAAACTTGTAAAACAACGTGCTCAACAGACTACTACTTATACCACGAATTGCCCACAGGGTGTAATGACCCCACCGCAATATCCGACTATGAATGCAGAGAGTGTAAGAAAGTTGAAAGAACTGGAGATAATGCAGATTTCAAATATTACATCGTAGAATCGTGTGGAGGCAATGATTACGATAGATGGGGTACAGATTTTACGAACGGAATTCAGTCGATACACTGTACTTCTCCCTCTTCTAGTGATACATGTAACTTTGACAGTGTACCTCCAACTATTCCCATAACTCAACACGCAGGTACTCATTTACCTTATTGCCCCCCTAGGTATAAGGTGATCGAAGAATGCTTTCAGCAAAACCCAAATTTATGGAATAAGGATTGCTGTGAAGAGTGCAGTGCAGATGATCCCCAGAAAAAAAAATCTGCCAACTACGAAATATGCCCTGGAAATTCACCCACGGACACACAATTATGGGTGGAACGATGTGAGAATAACTACTACACCGACAAATCCGGTGCAGAGGAAGTATGCAAACCCTGTGAAATGTGCGCATAAATACACGGTAATTATCATGTTATTTTAATAAACGAGTATATATTCGAATGCAATTCCTTTCATAAATGTCGAAGATGCTCGTCCTAATGGTAATATTGGGAGCGTGTCTGGCAGCTTCCGAACACCTCACATGCAGCGTGTGTGAGGAAGGGACTTACTGCTTCGATGACGAAAAGTACGTCTGTCCTCAATTCTCCTCATCACTAATTCAAAGTGGACACGTAAAAAACTGCACCTGTCTTGAGGGATATTTTAAGGTGTTAGACCCGACACTGGAGTCCAATTTTTCATGTTTCACCTGTCCTTCCGGGTCATATTGCAATGACAACCAGAAATTGAACTGTCCAAATTTCTCCAGCAGCAATATTTTGTCATCGATTATTACAGATTGCAAGTGTCAGCCTGGATATAGTTTGTCAGAGACAGACACATGCGACGAGTGTGTCGCAGGAAAGTTCAAGACTGTCGCCGACAACAGCGCTTGTACACCATGTCCGAACAACACGTACTCTGACAACATTGCAGCCATAAGCGTCGATGTATGTCAAGACTGCCCTCTATTCAGTTCATCGCCTTCTGGTTCCGCAAGCTTAACAGAGTGTGAATGTAACAATGGCTACGAGGCCTGGGGGTTTCAATGCGTTCCTACGTGCAATGAGTTCAGCTCGCGGTCGGAAGAAGGTGGATACTGCCGATGTGACGCAGGGTACAGTGGAAATGACGGCGGTCCACCTTCTTATGACACCGATTGCATAGCCTGTGAAGCTGGACACTTCAAAAGCATCGTTGGCTCAAGTGCCTGTCAACCTTGTCCACAAAAAACATACACTCCAGTTTCTGCCACTATTACCTGTATTGCATGTCATAATCACTCTTTCAGTCTGCAAGGCTCAACATCCCACGCGCAGTGTGTTTGTGAGGTAGGCTTTGAAAAGGTAGATGATACATGCTCACCCTGTGTACCCGGTTTCGTCAAGGGTGATATTGGAGACCACACATGTACAGTCTGTAATGCTGGCTCCTTTTCGACAGGCGCGGCCGCATTATGCACCATTTGCTCACCAGGACAGTTTCAACATTCAACCGGCGCAAGTGAATGTCATAACTGTGTCAGTGACAGCTCCAGCTTGTACGGATATGCTGGGTGTGAATGCAACGCTGGCTTTGAACCTGTCTGTGACGACTGTCAGGTGTTTCTGGACGACACGAATCCACCCTTGCTATCACCCGATGCTTCATGCTCACCTTGTCGCGTCGGTTACTATAAAGATATCGTCTATAATCGCGCATGCGATGTCTGTCCAGCGGGAAAATATACATTGGCTCCTGGCAATGACAACGCAGACAACTGTATCACCTGCGACGGGTTTACGGAGGATGTGGCCGAAGGTCGCGTTTGCTCTTCATGTCCGGACAATTCGCAAGCGTTGCCGGGATCTGCAAGCATTAATAGCTGCAAATGCAACGCAGGGTTTACCGGGCCAAACGGGGGAACATGCAGCGCTTGCGCATCGGGGAAGTTTAAATCCTCTCTCGGCTCATCGTTATGTCAGAATTGCCCTGCGGGGTCCATTGACAAAGGAGACGTATCTTTACGCGATACTTCCAGTAATACATGTGTCGAGTGCGAATCAGGCAAGTATTCTCTGAGCGTCACACAATGTCAAGACTGCCCTGCCAACACCCAATCTCCCATAGCCAGCGCAGATGTCTCTGCCTGTATCTGCAACATCGACTATGAAAAGGTGAATGGGGCGTGTTCTCAATGCCTCGCAGGCTACATAAAGACAGTCGCGGGTAATGAGCTATGTACAGCTTGCGGCGTTGGCACGCACGACCTGAATAATGTTTGTGAGCCATGCCCGACAAACACAAGCTCACCGGAAGCAAGTGGAAGTATTTCCGCATGTACTTGCATTGCTGGTCATACTGGAAACGATGGAAGTCCATGCGCGAGCTGTGAGCCGGGCAAATTTAAACCTACCACCGGATCAGCTTCGTGTACCGCTTGTGGTCCTGGTACGTATTACAGTGGAACAGCGCCGTACATTTACAACCACTGTATTAACTGTCCAACTCATTCTGAGTCCCTGGAAGCGTCTTACTCAATCATACAGTGCATATGTGTACCGGGATACATTCGCGAGGGGGAAATCTGCCGCGATTGTTCTGCGGGAAGTTACTGCCCAAATCAATTCACGGAAACACAGTGTAATGAAGGAAGCTCGTCAGCACCCACCAGTACTACTAGCAACGCTTGCATCTGTGTCCCTGGGTTTGTTGGAGAAAGAAATAATTGTACCCGCTGCCCAGTGGATAATTATTGCTCAGGCGATGCCAGTCAGATAGCATGTCCAGATCATAGCACAACATTGACAGTGGGAGGCAAGAGTAGCATCTTAGACTGCATCTGTAATACAGGCTATTACGAAAATAACAATCAATGCATAATCTGTCCCGAGGACCATTACTGCTTCAATGACGCCCAGATTGACTGTCCTGCCAACTCGTCCGCTTTACAACAACAAGGACAAGAGGGAAGATGTATATGCAATGAATTCTTTCGCAAGGATGACACCGTCGACACTCACTGTGTACCTTGTGGAGACGAGCTAGTCTGTCACGGCACCGTGGACGGCATCACGGATGGCGTCATTGAATACTGCTCTCAAGAGCAGCCGGGTCACCCCGCTAGCACTAACGTCAACCAGCGCTGTCTCTGCCCCCCTGGCTCCTTTTGCGACGACGGACAGGCCTCCGATTCTTGCTCGGAAACGGGAGATTTATGTAATACTTGCCCGAATGATTTCTATTGTTATGACAACCGGAAACATGCTTGTATCTTGAACGCGATCTCTCCTGCAAATAGTTCGAATATAAGCGATTGTGTTTGCAGGCCGGGGTACTACCGCGCAACAGATGGAAGTTGCTTGGTATGCCCCATAGGTTCATTCTGTGAAAACGAAATTCGGACCGCATGCAACTCTTTTGACGGTCAACTGACAACACATGCTACTGCTAGCATTTACCGAAGCGATTGCATCTGTTCGCTGGGCTTCTTCCGCCATAATACGTCTGACATGTGCAAGCTCTGTCCGCTGGACATTTTCTGTCCTTCCGAAACACTGACCACTTTGCCCAACGTGGGAGATTGCCAGCCCAACGAGTACACTACCAACCGAGGCTCTCATTCCCAGTCACAGTGTAAATGCGACGCGGGATTTTTCCTTTCCGACGAGGCAGGGACCGCTTCTTGTCTGCCATGTGCCCGTGGTGAACTCTGCGGGGGCGGTGAGGTGATTCCGGAAGTGTGTCATATTCATAACAGAACAGCAAACATAGACCACACAGCATGTGTGTGTATGCAGGGATTCGAACAGGATCAAAATATCCAATGTACACCCTGTAAACCCGGGTTTTTCAAAGACATCTTTGGAAATCATGCCTGCGACCTTTGCCCTGATGGAACTTACTCTTTCAACACAACCACGTGTCTTCCCTGCCGCGTCAACTCGTCATCTTCGGCAGACCGACTCACATGCCCCTGTGATGCCCCCCTTGAACTCCATGCCGACACGTGTGTACTCTGCGGAAGCAATCAGTACTACGATAATGGCTGCCAGCCATGTCCCGATCACTCCACCACACTTGGAGACTTGGGAGAACTGGGCGTGGCGTCATGTCATTGCAACTCAGGCTACTACTTCAGTGTCAACCTCTGCCTCCCATGCCCGCCAAACAGTTATGAGCACCAAGGCCAGTGTCAGTCGTGCGGAGCTGGGGCTTTCAGTCCCGAAGCCAGTCAATCTGTTGACGCGTGTCAGTGTGATGCAACACAGTGTCAACAGTTCGTATTTGACGGTAACTGCTCTGGAGCTTGCGAGATGGAGCCAGACCCTTGTTCAATGTGTCAGCTGGGGTATAACAAATCACATGTATCTGATATTGGTAACACCGACCTGTGTATTCAATGTCCGTTACACACTTATCAAGATCAACTTGGCCAGGCCTTATGCGTTTATTGCGACCCCACCCGCATGACTCTTGCACTTGGCAGCACCGAGCTTGACATGTGCATATGCCAACTAGGACACGAGGGCGGGCTGGCCACACAGTCTGCCGCATGCACCCAATGCAACCTCGGCCACTTCAAAGCAGACAGCGGAAACTTTCTCTGTAATCGATGCCCCATTGCCTCATTTACCGACGTCGTCGAAAGCATCGCCTGTACTTTATGCTCAGACCACGGCTCCACCTCTGGTGCTACATTTGGCGCCAACACCACCATGTCAGATGCAAGTGTGTCAGGGTCGGACTGTATCTGCGACCTCGGCTACTTCCAAAATTCACAAGACAGCGAAAACTTGTTCTGTGAGCAGTGCCACAGAGGCTCATACAAAAGCAACAAGGGAATGCAAACTTGCGACCTCTGCGGAGTAGGTGATTTTATACATACATTTGGCAAAGATGAGGTGGGAGCAGTTTCGTCCACTCACTGTGAAAACTGTCCGACTTTTGCGGGGCAATTGGAAGTCGAGGTAAGTCTTGTCGACCTAATGGACAGTATTACGGACTGTCTGTGTTTTCCCGGTCATGATACTTGGAGCATCAGTGCATGCGTTACATGCGAAGACTACGAATTTAAACTCGGTTTCAATAATGATGAATGTCAATTCTGCGCGAATGGTTTCTATTTCGTAAATCACAACCAGGCATGTGGAGCCTGTGATCTCATCGACGCAACTGATTCGCAAAGGCGACACACCTTGCAAGCAGTCAACACAGGAGATTCCTCTCTGCGATGGGGCCAGGACGAGGCTGACTGCGTTTGCGATTTAGGTCACTTTAGAATAAGCGATTCATGCCACCAGTGTGCTCCAGGAAGTTACAGAAACGAGACGGAGGTGTTGGAATGCACTCCATGTGCCATTGATACTTACCAGGACGAATCTGCGGCTCTGGGCTGCAAATTCTGCCCGATCAATTCACACACCGTTGCGACTGGAAGTAACTCCATCACAGACTGTCGATGCGATGCAGGATACGAATTGCATGCTTCAGAGCACCGTTGCATCCCCTGCACGGCCGGCACGTATGCCCCACACAGCACCAATGTATGCCAGCAGTGCGCGGAAAACTCATATTCGCTGGACATTGCCGCAATCTGCACCCCGTGCGCCGCAAACGAGAGATCTCAAGCAGGATCGAGCCAGGAAGGTTTCTGTAACTGCTTTCCAGGTTTTGGAAGCAATGATACACATCCATCCGTCTGCACCCAATGTCCACTGGATACATTCTCCACTGGTGGCGTTCCCAACTCAGATCAACGCCCAGCATGCACTTCCTGTCCCAACTTCAAGAGTTCGCCCCTGCAGAGTTCTTCCGCTTCACACTGCGTCTGTGTCGCCGGACATGAAGACACGGGATCGAACCCGTTGGCCGCATGTACCCCGTGCATTAACGGTCAGTATAGCGTGGGCGGACAAAACCAAGCATGTAAACTTTGCGGCTTTGGCAGTATAAGTGAACCCGCATCGGCAGCAACTTCATTTTCCGACTGTCTATGCTCAGCTGAAGATGGACTACTGGCTTCAACTTGACGGAATTGATTTCCATAATTTTTTTTCACATTTTATTCGTACATAAGACAGTCGAAAACGGGAATAATTCAAAATGAATGAAGCATGGAGCGCCGGAGACGGACACTACGTTACCTGGAAACGGGTTACCGAGAAAAACCCCAAAAAGATTCAGGGTCTTTTTGAAGTCAAACTAAAGGGCAAATTCGTTCCATGGACTCACTTTACCTTTTTTACTGCGCCTGGTAAAGAACACGTGATTCGACAGACCAAATTACTTATAGACAAGTTGAAACTTACGCATCAGCTCAGCCCGCGAAACATCCTGCTCCAGCTGAGACAGATCAAAAACGGTGAACCTCTTCTATTTCGCGACCCTTACTTCGTTAAGGGGTCGACATGCCGGGAGAACGTTCCAGCTGGTCCCGAGGACGTAGCTTCACAACATTCTCCGATTTCTTCCTCGCTGTCCCATGACAATGGCATTGCGTCGCGTTTCTTTGTCTCTGATATCATCAACCCGACCAACGTTGCAGCAACCAGTAACGATTGGTCACAGTTTGCATACAATTCCCAACAAGCACCCTGCATTCAAGAGCAAGGGCAGTCGCTTCCACTGTCTATATCCGAGCAGCTGAATCATGTTTTGAACTCCGTAGACGCCCCACCCGGTCAGCCATCGGAGAAAGTTGGGACTGTCGACCGCGAGCAGATGCATACTGAATCTGAGAACGAACCCTCGATCCCCGACATTGACCCAGAAACGCTGAGGGGCTATACCACGGGTATACCACCCAACAAGCCTGGTGTTTATGTGCTGAAATTGGATAATGGTAAGTATTACGTGGGCCAGACGGAGGGCAGTGTGCGGGATCGGATCCAGGAACATCGAAACCGAGGCTTTAGATGCGCCTACTTTGTGAAAAAGAACACCACCAGCTCATCCCCAATGACTTATTTACGTCCCAAAAGTTACATCCCCGATGATTTGGGAAGGTGGGAGGAGGAAGAAACTTTACATGCCATGTTGACGTTCAAATTCGATAACGTCCGCGGTTATGTGTGGTCGCAGCCGGAACACACTCTAGACGATTACAAGATGCTGAAAAAATCGCTAGGCGGGCGTCTTAATTGCTGTTATGAATGCGGGTTCAAAGGACACCAGGTCAAAAAGTGTCCCAACGTAAACACAAACAACAGGACCAATTGGGCACGCCACCTCGACATGCTAATTCGACAGGAGAACCCCACACAGACTTCACTCACACACTCCGCCTCTGCGTATCCCTCCCTTTCATAGACTTTCAATAAAGACCGATAATTTTTTGACTCATTTCACTCGTTCACGTTTTCCAAAACGGCCGTGGAAAACAATGACCATTGACTCTGGCTGGAACAAAATCATCAAAAATGGCATTCCAGACGCTTTCAAAAGCCAACTACACACGACGCAGGCACCCAAAACGGTGTTCATTGACGGCCAGATTAAGCTTATGTGTAGCTGTAGTATCCAGCAATGGAAGACGTTTTTCAACGTCCAGTTCCTGTGCACCATAGAGAAAGCGTTTGCTACGGGAGCCGAAACCGTTATTGTCGGCTTCGATGACTATTCCAACGTGCCCGAGGCCAAAAACATGACCCAGATCAAACGCAGTCGGAACGTTCCGGCCATGAATTTTAGCCCGGAGGACGCTCTCCCCACCATTATGCCCGAGAATTGGTCTGCTGCTATGCGCAATCGGACTTTCAAGGTCAAAGTCATTCAACTAATCGTCAATAACATCCGACTCCATTACGAGAAGGACGACTCCATGACGAGACATAACAAGACTGTCATCGTCGACTTTATCGGGGATCCGATCGTCATTGGTACACCCAGAGAACTACCAGACCTCTCAGGCAAGCGCGGGGAGTGTGACATTAAGGCGTTTTCGTGGATGTGCTACGGGCCGCTCTTGATCGTGAGTACCGACGGTGATTTCATGGCAATATCCCTCGTCCAACTCGAGCGGATTGTCTTGCAGACCCAACGCCAACATAACGTTTACCTCCTGCGCATGAAAACAAACGTGGACCCACCCGGAAAACATCAGAGAAATGGCGTCGCAAAACGCGAGTACGAATACGTTGACATGCTCCGCGTTCTATCATGGCTCAATAAGCAAATGCAGACGTCGGGGTTCTCCGGCAGCCCCGCCAGAAACTTTGCCGCCATGGTTGCCTGCACGGGCTGTGACTTTGCCATGAACCTTCCTAACATCGGCCCGAAGAAACTATGGGACGCTCGTAACTCATTCTCTCGCGTGGACGTGACCACCCCGGAGGGCCTACTGGTGGCATTGTCACGCGTTTACTACAAAATGTATGAGAGTAAACTGGCTCCCATCCCCGGTATGCAAGTGAACAACCACGACTTGGACAGCAGTGCGCGCATGTACGCCAAAGTCTCAGACTACATCAAGGCAAATACAAAGATAAGCGAAAGGGTACAGGATCGCACATGGAAAGCTCCACGGATGACGGCTCACGTCAGAAACGCTCACTGGACGCTTCAATATTGGTCCGAACTTCAAAACTTTCCCGATCCAATGAGTGGTCTTTTTGGGTTTGAGAGGAAAGGAAAGTACGTTACTTTTGGTGGTGAGGTTTAATGGATTTCAGTATTAAAGATCGCTCACATATGCTGCTAGATGACGAAGCTGAGAGGGAGTTACTTATGCAATATATTTTATCTCATCCTGATTGCCCTTTCAGTATTGTTCACCTTCATCAATCGAAAGATCGACACGGATGTTTGGCCAGTTCCAGACAACGTTGTGCTGCATAACGTGATTCCGTTCGATTCGGATAACCAACTGTACAAACTGTTTGCCAAAAGCGAAGGCGATCTGTTGAAGCTAATCTATGACGAAAAGATCGACACAACAATGGAAGCAAGTCCATGGTCCTTGGATAGTTTGGAGGTTATGCAGTACATCTCGGGCTGCTACCCGGAACTTGTACTCAAGACAACCACTCATTCCATCCTATCGGGGGACGGCAACGTTGGAAAGCTGGTAAGCGCAACAGGTGGTCTCAGTACTGACACCACAATCACTCTTAGCACAGCGATTGCTAATTTGGCGTCAAACGACCACCTGGCAGTTTACACCAAAAAGACTGTCGGTACAGAATATGTGTACAATCTCGAGGTCGTGAAGGTCACGGTTGTTGACGGTACCACACTGACCGTCACAAGGGATCAAGATCTTTCTGGCAGTGGCATTACAAGTAACGGACTTGCGAACATCCCGTCGGGTACGTACGTCTACCGCATAGCCGCAGGTGATTATGGTGAAAACTTCCAGCAGCCTTACGTCCTCAACGCTGCTAGACTAACCTCAAGCGAACTGCATGGGGCATATGACATCGCTGTAACTTCCGCCAACACCGCAGTAAGGTCCGATTCTGCCCTTTGCACTTGTCTTTACCAAGCTTCAAAGATTGAGACTGCCTACAAGAAAGATCTTGCGGCAAACCCACAAACCACAACTGTGGTAGATCTTTTTGATGCCCTGGCAACGGAAGCTACGGCCGATACGCAATTCGAAAACGTCCTCAGCACAGGCAAGGACAACCCCCATACAAGGAAAGGTGTGCGCACCGCAGACACGATAAAAGAGGCAATCAAGGTGTTTAAAGCCGATTTGAAATTGAAAAATCAAGCTCAATTCAAAATTCGCGCCGTTGACAGCTGCCTGGCAACCCACATCCCCGAATACACGGTGAAGTACAAGGGCGTCATTGACACCCGTCACATCGGCGACAATGGCCAGTATTTCATGTATCTGGGGATCCTGACGGTGGTTCTCAATATGTTGTACGTATGGACTCATAAAGGTTATGTGGATTATGATGACGACTTTTTGGAGGACGAAGACGGCAACCCAATCTTGAATATGAACTTCGTCAAAGACCCAAACGCAAAGAAAAACTTCCGACACAGGATCCTTGCGCAAATTCTGGTTTTTAGCATCGCCGTTCTTTCCATCATATTGCTTATCCTGAATTACACTCAAGATAATCACAGTACGCATTGCGACGCAACGGATGACAACAATGGACACTGCAATACCAAGCGAGACCTTTTGAACAACCGCGAGGGAACATATGAACAGCCTTACCTGGTACTGACGGTGCTTTATCAGGCTACCACCACGTTTTCATATGTCGTGCTCTTTCTATTTGCAGCTGTCCGCGCTTTCTTCATGTTGGCGGGTGAAAAGAAAGATAATGGCACTAGATCCAATGAGGCTTACACCGAATATTACAGGTTTGAAGGTGCAATCCCGCGCCGTATCGGTACCGACCTTCCCTTCATCACCGGCTACGCCTGTATGGGAACTGCCCTGCTGGCGCAATCAGGGGTTCAGGAT